>ENA-OURZ01000080-OURZ01000080.1-human-gut-metagenome-genome-assembly--contig:-NODE-80-length-122420-cov-8.087705_pt1 | contig 122420 bp, 118 predicted proteins | sample MGYA00242073_ERZ509195 | MGnify/ENA primary metagenome ERZ509195 (study PRJEB26280, sample SAMEA2338837) | human gut metagenome | biome: human gut; feature: human-associated habitat; material: faeces... | reverse complement strand
ATTATTTTCCCTTAACACATTATTTCATGAAGGCGCTCCTCTTCCTTTGGCAAAGAACTGCACCCCCCTAAAATCAAAAATGCACCCACCTCCAAACCGTAATTGCACCCCCTTAACGGGTTTCTATCAAAATTACGGTTCTTTGCCAAAATCCCCTCCTGCGATCTGATGTCGCGGGAGGGGGGTGCTTTGCGCAGGATCTTGGCCGCTGTCAGTGCGCTGCATCGCAGCGCCGTATTTACTACGCGCCGAAAACGTGATAGAATCATCGCAATGATTTTGTTGCGGGGTGAGGAAATGCGCATAAGACAATTATTGTGCTTGCTGTTGTGTCTGGTACTGCTGAGTGCGCTTCCGGCCTGTGCCGGAAAAAGCGGTGAACAGCCGCTGCCGGCACCGACGGCGGCGGTCACATCCGCAGCGCCTGAGCAGGGAGCGGCTGTGCCGCCGGAGGAGGATGCCTCCGGCTTCGTTTTGCTGAGTGAGGTCGTGCCGGATGTGATCCTTGAGATGCGCTATTATTCGACCTATAACTTCGTGGGCGAGCGTATCGACGGGTATGAGCAGCCGGTCGCGCTGCTGACCGTACAGGCGGCGAAGGCTCTCAGAGCGGTCAGCGATGAGGTGGCTGCCATGGGCTACCGGCTGAAAGTGTTCGATGCCTACCGCCCGCAGACGGCGGTGACGCAGTTCATGCGCTGGGCGCAGGAGGCGGATGATACCCGCATGCAGGCGTATTTCTACCCGGAGACGGAAAAAAGTGCGCTCTTTTCGCAGGGCTACATCGCCGAGCGTTCCGGTCACAGCCGCGGCAGCACGGTCGATCTGACGCTGCTGGAGCTGCGCACGGGGCGCGAGGTCGATATGGGCGGCACGTTTGATTATTTCGGCGCACGCAGCCACGCGGATTTTTCCGGTATCAGCGCCGAACAGTCGGCCATGCGCGCGCTGCTGCGCGATGTGATGGTCCGGCACGGCTTCCGGCCGTATGCAGGGGAGTGGTGGCACTTCACATTGGTAAATGAGCCCTATCCCGATACCTATTTTACCTTCCCGGTCAGCGCCGCTTCGCTGGCAGACAAGGCCGCGTGATTTTCACACACCATCCCTCAGCGCTGCGCTGAGGGATTTTTCTGTCCTAAAACTTTTTGCCCCGCGCACAATACCGTTGCGGGGCTGGCGTATTTATGCTATGATAACGGATAACCGCGCACCGGCGCACAGCGCACGCAGCGCGCGGCAAGCGCCCCTATGAAGTTTGTAGATCAGAAAGGACGATACGAAGATGAAACCGAAATTTGACGGCTATGCGGCACAGTACGACGCATGGTTCATGACCAATGAAAACCTGTTCCAGAGCGAGCTCCGCCTGTTCCAGAAAGCGCTTGGCGACATTTCCGGCAAGCGTGTGCTCTCCGTCGGCTGCGGCAGCGGCCTGTTCGAGAGCATGATCGATTGCAGCGGCATCGAGGGCATCGAGCCCTCGCGTGACATGGGTGCGATCGCGCAAAAGCGCGGCGTGAACGTGATCTCGTTCGGCGCGATCGAGGAGGCGGAGCTTGAGGACAACGCCTACGACGTGATCTATCTCAACGGCAGCTCCAGCTACATGGAGGATCTGGCGTATGCATTCAACGTCTGCAAGAAGGCGCTCAAGCCGAACGGAACGTTTATTTCGCTGGATGTGCCCAAGGAGAGCGCGTTCGGCTTCATGTACCTGCTGGCGAAGGAAGCCGGCACGTTTGATCACCCCTCGCTCAACGGCGTCATGCCCGAGCTGCCGTACCCGCTGGAGCTGTGCTGCGCGGGTGTGTGGCACTCCACTGAGGAGAAGATCGACGCGCTCAAGTCGCTCGGCTTCCATGACTTTGCATTCTATCAGACGCTGCTGCGCAACCCCATGTACACCAACGAGGTCGTAGAGGACGTTGTGCCCGGCTATCAGAGCGGCGGTTATGTCGCGATCATCGCACACAAATAAGCGAGGCGCGAGGTGAAGCTTTCCCAGAGGATCTATGCGTGCGCGGAGAAGATCTGGCCGCAGTATCTGAGCCACCCTTTTGTGGTGCAGATGGCGGACGGCACGCTGCCGGAGGAGAAGTTCCGGTATTATATGCTGCAGGACTATCTGTACCTGCGCGACTATGTGAAGATCTTTGCGGCCATCATCCAGAAGGCCGATGATTTTGAGCAGATCCGTTTCCTGAGCACACAGCTCTCGGACACGATCGGTGAGACGTATCGCACGCACCTGCCGTATATGCGGCGTCTCGGTGTCACGGATGCGGAGATCGACGCCGCGCGTCCGCATATCGACAACAGCGCCTACACGCACTATATGATCTGCGAGGCGCAGGCGGGCGATGTACTGACCGGACTCGTGACGCTGCTCAACTGCTCTTGGAGCTATGCATATGTGGCCGAGCAGATGGTCGCGCGCTATCCGAACGCGCTTTCGGATGAACGCTACGGCGCGTGGTTCGCGGGCTATGTGTCGGATGCCTATCGCCAGACCAATCAGGATCTGATCGACCGCATCGACGCGCTTGGCGCTTCCGTTGATGAGGCGACGGCGCAGCACCTGTGTGAGATCTTTGAAAACTGCTGCCGGTTTGACCTGCGCTTTTGGGACATGGTCTATACGATGGGGCAGCAGTGCGCGCCCCTGTGCAGCGGCGAAGCATGAAAAGCACCGGCGGATGTGCCTTACGCATATCCGCCGGTTTTTTGCGGGAAATGAAAAAAGGAGACCGGATGTTCCGGCCTCCAGCGATGTAGTCAGCAAAGTTTGCAAGACAGGGCTGACCGCAGCATCTTTAGTATAGGGTCAGGCGCTGCCGCTGTCAAGAGAAAAAATAGCAGAAAGATGCAGAGCTTCCGAAAACAAGAATCGACAAATATTTCTCCGCGAAAAGTGAGATTTTGCTTGACAAGCGTGCTGCAAATCATTATAATGAAAAAGCTGCATCGGGGTGTAGCGCAGATGGTAGCGCGCATGGTTCGGGACCATGAGGCCGCGAGTTCAAGTCTCGCCACTCCGACCAAGAAAAACCCTGTAATCTCAATGGTTACAGGGTTCTTTGTTTTCTTTGGGGCAGCAAAATTGGCCTCCGGGTCAACAAAAAAGGTCAACAAATTCGGATTTTTTGATAAAAAAACCGCCCAGAGGCAATCTCTGAGCGGAAATTTTTTTATTTTCTCGCAGTGCTTCGCGAGGGGCAGTTTCATCCGCAGTTCATCCGCAGCTTCTTTAGCGGTGTTCAAGCGGTGTTCAAGCGGCATTTATCTGAAAAACTCGGTCAGTGCTTCAGCCAGTCATTCAAAAAGTTTGGAATCGATATAGGCACAAATCGCCTCTTTAACGTCTTCCGGAAGTTCACTGAACGGAACGTTCGATGCCATCGCCGCTCGGAGCGGAATCTGTCGCCGGAATTCGTTGACGGCAGCCAGAAATTTTCGTCGTTCACATCTGGTCATTTGTACACCTCGTTTCTTTGGTTTTTCGTTGCTTAATAGACATATTGTCTAATATTCGTCGAGGGTTTGTCGAGGCTTCCATCAGGATTTGCTGTCAGCGCCGTAGCTGTAATTCACGCCGACCGCATCCGCTCGACCGTCGACGAACAGCGCGGCCGCAATCGTATTCGGGTCTTTCACAGCTCGGGAAGCCGTCGCACAGAACGTGTTAAAATTTGTCAGCCGCGTCTTTGCGTCGATCGGGCGGTCAGCGGTCAGACCCAAATCAGCATGACGGTCGGCGTAATCGGCCAGAAGTTTGAGCATTACAGAATTTTCCTTGTGTTTGGTGCAGAGCTGCTGAAACTGCTCCGAGGTCATTGTGTCACAGAGGCGGAGAAGCTCGGCGTCATCGTGGTCGATTTTCGAGCCGTCGAGGGTGTCCCAAGCGTTCACGGCTGCTTCGTGTTCGCGGCGAATTTTTTCGATTGCGAGGTTCGCGTCAGCCACGGCGGCGGCTTTCCGCTGCCGAAGTTCGGCCGCAGCCTTGAGGTGATCCTGCTCCGCGATTTTGCCCTCATTGAGCCGCCAGTCGAGCTGCTTTCGCTCGGCGTCGGCGGCGTTAACGACTTCGAGAGCCGCGTTCACGATTTCATGGACTCGTCTTCCATAGTTAATTTTCATTGATTTGAAACATCCTTTCAAAGTTAAATATTTTTAAGTAATTCGTGCTTCGTTCGTGCTTCGTTCGAGCTTGAATTACAAATAGTTATCAAATAATTACAATTTGTTTAATTGAAATCGTTCAGGCCAAAATTGAGGTCACGACCGAGGTCGCTAACGTCAAAATTCAAACGTCCGGCCAGATCGTCAAGGTCGAGATCGAGACTTCCGGCCAGATCATCAAGGTCGCAGTCGAAGTCGGAGAAATCGTCCCAGCGTTCAAAATTGTCATCGTCAAGAAAATCGTGCTTTCGTCTCATCGAAAAATTCTCCTTTCAACGTCGAAAATGTTTCCGTCAGCGTCCTGAATGTGCAGCGTTTTGCCGTTAGCATCAACGTCGATTTTCAGTGTCGGAACGTCAACCGCTCTGTAAGGCCGTTTTTCTGTGCTCTGAGCGGTTTCCCGCTTTCTGGTGTGATGATACCGAAAAAGGTACGCATTCTGTCCAGCACGGTCTGTGACGGTCAGAAAGTGTCCTTGCTGCGTTACGAGCACATTTTCCTCGTCAATCAGCGTTCGCGGTCTGTTCATCATCCAGAAGCAGCAGACGCAAACGGCCAGAGTGGCCACGGCCAAAGCGGCAGCGGTCAGAAGTTCATGTTTCATAAATCGATTCCTTTCCGTCGGGCTGCATCAATGAGCGATTCGCGAGTCAGCCGCAGCTCTCGCTCACGGTTTTCAAGGCTGCGCAGATAGCGCCGGAATTCGTCGACGCTTTCGGCGAGGTAATAACCAGGGCACGTCGAATCCGTGCTCGCGCAAATGAAAGCGCCCGCACGACGTTCAGCCGCGATAGCCTTTGTAAGCTGCCGCTTTTGCAGACCGAGAAACGAACAGAGCGTCGTAGCGTCGATTGCGTAATCTTCGCCAACGTTCAGAACTTCAGCGATCACTGTTTGGCACCTCGCTTTCAGCAGCCGCAGCCGCTTTCTTTTCCCAATATCTAACATTACAAGCCGCGACTTTTTCGGGGTTTCTGTCACGCCACCGCTTGTTCTGCGCGAGGACTCGCTCGCGGTTTTGACGGTAATATTCGCGCCGGTGTGCATTTCTCGCCTGACGCGCAGCTTCAGAAATTTCTGCCATTTTGTATCACATTCCTTTCAAAAAATTTAAGTTTAAGTCGTTTGGTAGAACCAACAGCCGCGAATGGAACCATCAGTTCTGCGGCTTGGTTCCGCAAAAAACCCTGTGTTTTCAATGATTTGCGGCGTTTTGGAACCAAGGAACCAAAAGAACCACGTTTGTTAAAATATATTTGAGAGTATCTAATTCTTCCTGATTCTTTTTTTATTATTTTCTTAGTTCCGTTGGTTCCATAATGGCTGTAAGCATTGAAAACACTACATTTTTTATGGAACCAAGAGGGGGAACCGAGACGGAACCAGCCGGAACCAAGCAATTAAAGAGGAAGCTCCGGCTCTGACCGTGGACGGACGAACGCTTTCTGACGGCCTAATTTTCCGAAGTACTGAGCATCGCCGCGACTCCAGCCAAAATTGTGAATCAGGATTTCCGCGAGATCGTTCGAGTCACCGCGCCGCATTTCTGGGAGCCGCGTCTCGTCTGGGTGGAGCGCCGATTCCCAGAGTTCACGGAGACAAACTGCGTCCTTTTCTGGGTGATCGTCGAGAAATTTTCCAATCAGGCCGACACGATAGTCGTCCTCAGTGGCGGCTTCACGGTTCGTTCTGATTGCGTCCAGCGCGTCAGCGCTGGGGACCGGCCGCGCCAGAGCGTCGCCGTTTTGATAGGCGTGAACCATTTCCGCCCAGCACTGTCGAATGTACGATTTTGTGTCGGCTTCGTTGTCGTACAGTGTCCGAGCGTCTCCGTGGACTCTGACGGGGAACCAGCGGCGGTTTCCGGTCTTGTCGGTCAGAAACTGCTCTTTGTTCGTTGTGCCCACAAAAATGCAATGCCGTGGATAGTCGCCCGGTCGGCGGTCGTAGCTCTTTCGGTAAAAATCGGAAGCCGTGGACAAAAATGCTTTGCAAAGTTCCTCGCGGCGGCTGCCGGAACCGCTGTTCGCCAGCGTTGCAAGAAGTTCCTCGATTTCGACTATCCATTTTCCAGAAATGGCCTCGACTCCGGCTTGACCGGTGAACGTCTTTGCGCTGGAATAAAGTTCCTGTTTCAGCGATAGCCACTGAACAAATGTCGATTTTCCGCAGCCTTGAGCGCCGCTCAACACGATTACACAATCGAACCGGCAGCCGGGCTCAAACGCTCGATGAACGCCACCGGCGAACAGAAGCCGCGAACATTCGCGCGAATAACGATCATCAGCCGCCCCGAGCAGGTCAATCAGGCAGCGCTCAACGCGATGTGTTCCGTCCCATTCGAGGGCGCTCAGCTCGTCAACGATCGGGTCGTAACCGCGCTCTTGAATGAGCGTCTTAACGGCATCATCGAATTTTTGAGCGCTCGAAATGCCGTAATTTTGTTCGATGTAAATTCGTGCCGCTGCGTCGTCTGCATCCGTCCAGAGGCGTTTTTTCGCGCTTGTATGCAGCTCTGGCAGCTCTCGCAGAACATTGAATTTCAGCCCAGCGAAATACGGGTCACGACGCATAATTTCGAGAAAATTGCTCGCCGTGCAGCGTACTGCCGGAAACCCGTCTTTGTCCGTTTTGCGGTCGTCTGTGTCGAGGCATTCTCGAACGTCGTCCGCGCCAATGGCATCGTGCTGTGAAGCATTTCTTGCCGCGATTGATTCAGCGGCTCTTGCAATTTCGTCGAGCGAAAATCCGTTCACAGTCGTCATTTTTTCGATTGCGTCGAGCGAGACACCGGCGTTAAGAGCGGCAGTCAGAGCGTCAGTCATTGTAAACACCACCGTTCTGCTCGGCCTCGTCAGCCGCTTTCTGCGCTTTCAAATTGTCGTAGAATTTCGCCAGGAATTTGTTCAGCTCTGGCGTTCGGCGATAGGCCCAAGTGATCCAGCCGTCAACCCACGGAGACGCAAACGGTTCGCCGTGAAATCCGGCCTGCTCGAGCTGACTGTGCAACCGCATTCGGGTGCAGAAATAGAAGCCGCTGTCACGCATCAGCGCTCGCCCCCAGTCCGTTGAGCTGCTCGACGAGCAAATCAAAGTTGATGAGCATCCGGTTTCCAACTTTCAGAGCTGGAAGCCGATCCTCGGCAGCCAAGCGCCGCAGCGCCGTTTCAGGCAGCAGCCCGGTCGCGGCAACCTGCCGGATCGTCATCATTTTGGGGAGCCTTTCGGTGTTGGCCATTGTCTGTTTTTTCCTTTCACAAATCGAAATTTGTGAAAAAAGAAAGCGGCACACTCATCTGTGTGTCGCTCAAAATCCAAAAAATGGACAGACCAACACACAGCGGGTTGGCGGCAGGAAAATGCATCCTGCCCAAAAGCCAAACCACGACAAGTGTGTGCTGTCTGTCCAAAAACCGACATAGTGTCGGGCTGCATTTTATATTGGCGCTCCGGCGCTGTTTCAGTTCTGCGTCGCAAAAGAACAATTTTTCGCCCTCAGAATGAGGACGCCTGATAATTTCCGGCGTTTGGTCGCCATAGCACAATTTTTAGTAAAAGCGCTATTCAATTTTCACAATGCGATTATAACACACCGTATTGATTGTGTCAAGAGGCGTCGATGCAAAATGGTGTATTTATCGCGAAATGTACAATAAATTGAGTTTTCTTCTGCTCAAACCACAAGAGCCGAATACAAGTTGTTATAATTCGTGCAAAAAAAGGGCGCGACGCGCAAAAGCGCCACGTCCTTTTATTTAACTGTATCAGGCGAGGAGATTCTCGATGCCCTCGACGGTCTGCCGCTGCCGCTCCTCGGTGACTCCGGCGTAAAACGTCAACGTCGTTGATGCGTCTCTGTGACCGAGTAGCTGCTGAATTTGTTTCAGGTCCGCGCCGCTCTCAAGCGCCAAAGTCGCCGCTGTGTGCCTCAAATCGTGGGGACTGACGTTCGGCAGACCATGACGCTGCACGAATCTGCGCTGCCAGCGTGTCGGCTCCTGTGGATTTATCGGCTTGTACGGGTCGGAAGCTCGGCAAAACACAAATGTTTGTGGCAGCAGCGAAACACCCAAAGCGGCCTCGCGCTCGCGCTTTAGCTCTAACAGCATTTCAAGAACGCGCCGCGAAACAGGCACGGTTCGCGTCTCGCCGGTTTTGGTAGCGCCGATGTGCATCCGGTCGGGCGCGTCTCTGTCGGGAGTGACGTTCCGCTGGACGCTGATAGACATTGCCTCAAAATCAATGTCGCCCCACTGCAAGCCGACGGCCTCGCCGCGCCGGACTCCGGTCGTTACAAGAAGATTCTCAAACGCTTTCCAAAACAGAGACTCGCCGTCGAGACACTTCAGGAAGCGCCGCGCCTCGTCAGGGGTGAGAAAATCGACTTTCTTTTTCTCGCGGCGTGGTTTCTCGCTCTGTGCGAGGTCCTGACAGGGGTCGCGCTCGATGTAATGCATCCGGGCCGCGTATTCCATCACATTCCTGAAAGTGGAAAACGCGTGCTGAACGGTCGTCGCGGACAGCGGTTGACCGCGCTGCGTCTGTGCATTATTTCGCAGAAAATTTACAAAGCGCTTCACGTTTTCGCCGTCGATCGTGGCGAGTTTCTTGCCGCCAAAAAAATCGAGGCCATAGCGAACCGTGTTTTCAAAAAATTGAATGCTGCTCGGTGTGTGTTGCCCATCGTGAACGTGGTCGGGCAACCAATGTGCGCGAACAAATTCGTCGAACGGCATCCGGTCACGGTCGGTCTTGCTGTGAGTTTTTTCCCAATCGGCTTTTTTGGCCGCTTCCCATTCAGCCGCGAGGCGCTGGACTTCTTTCCGCTCTCGCGCCGGTGTGAGGCCGTCAGGCCGTCGAATCGTTTTTGTTCGCCAAATTTGTTTGTAGTGTTCGTCGCGTCCAACGCAGCATATTAGTTTGTAAGCTGTAATCTCACCGTTTTTGTCTCTTTTTTCCTGAATCGTTGCCATGAAAATGCCCCCATTTCAGCCCTGCCGGGTCAACAAAAAGGTAAACAAACTTAAAAAAAGTGTTGACCTTTTTCCAAACATTACAATACGATTTTACAACAAAACCATTGATAAATCAAGACTTTTTCGCATTTTTTAAGACGATAAAAAACGATGAAATTATAGTTCGGGACCATGAGGCCGCGAGTTCAAGTCTCGCCACTCCGACCAAATAAGCCCGATGGTTTTGATACGAGGCCATCGGGCTTTTTTTAGTATGGAAATTAGTGCAAGGATGTGATACAACCAATTCAGCAAAGGAAAATTGTCAGGTCTGTAAATTTAGTAGGTACAACATGGAAAGAGAATACCCCCAGAAAATGTTTTGGCTATTTGTTCTAACGAATTTCCTATTTCACTTTTTCTACTTATCTGTTCCGGGGATCATCCTCTGCATCGTTGGGATTTGGATAAAGACCTGTCTTTACATTGGATGTGCGGTTCTTGGCCTGGATCTGATCCTTTCGATTGTTGAACAGTCACGCATCCGAAATGCTGCCGTGTCTCATAGCGAAAACCCTGAGTTCAACGAACTGATGGACGCATTTTGCAGCCCTGACGGGCTACAGGCAGTCGGGAAAGTATTGGATGAAAAGATCAAATCCACCCCTGATGATGAATCTGAAAAAGGAAAAGGCCAATAAGGTATCTTTTGATTCATCTCTCGTCTCATTATGGTTTCATATTTCACCGCTATGGTTTCATTTTTGAGTGAAACCATTTGAAACCAAATGAAACCGTATCATTTTTATCAACTGTTGCCACTCGGAGCAAGCTGCATGGCTTGCTCCGAATTTTTATATCTGCAAAGACACAGAGACCGCGATCACACGATCGCGGCCTCTTTTCATATGCGGCTATCCGGCAGCTCAGAACAGACCGGTGATCCTGCCGTTTTCGTCCACGTCGATCTTCTCGGCAGCGGGGACCTTGGGCAGACCCGGCATGGTCATGATCTCGCCCGTCAGGGCAACGATGAAGCCCGCACCGGCGCTGACCTTCAGGCTGCGCACGGTGACGGCAAAATCCTTGGGCGCGCCCAGCAGAGCAGGGTCGTCCGACAGAGAGTACTGCGTCTTTGCCATGCACACCGGCAGATCACCGAAGCCGAGCTCTGTGAGCCGCTCTGCCTGCTTCTGGGCAGCGGGGGTCAGCACGGCCTTCGCGCCGCCGTAGACGCGCTGCACGATGGCGTTGAGCTTGTTGACAAGCGTCGTGTCGGTGGGGTAGGAGAAGGTAAATTCCTCCGAGCAGGGCTGCTCGCACAGGCGCACGACCTCTTCAGCCAGCGCCTTGCCGCCCTCGCCGCCCTTGGCCCAGACCTCGGAGAGCACGGCGCGCACGCCAAGCTCCCGGCACTTGTCCTCCACGAGACGCAGCTCGGCTTCCGTGTCGGTGGGGAAGGCGTTGATCGCGACCACGCACGGCAGGTGATACGTGCTGCGGATGGTGTTGACATGGTGCAGCAGATTGGGCAGACCCTTTTCCAGCGCATCCAGATTCTCCGTGTTCAGCTCGGCCTTGGGCACACCGCCGTGGCTCTTGAGCGCGCGCACGGTGGCCACGATGACCACGGCGTTCGGGCGCAGCCCCGCCAGACGGCACTTGATGTCCAGAAACTTCTCCGCGCCCAGATCCGCGCCGAAGCCGGCCTCGGTCACGACATAGTCGCCCAGCTTGAGCGCCATGCGCGTCGCGGTGACGGAGTTGCAGCCGTGGGCGATGTTCGCAAACGGACCGCCGTGGATGAGCGTGGGCGTACCCTCAAGCGTCTGCACGAGGTTGGGCTTGAGCGCATCCTTGAGCAGCGCGGTCATTGCGCCCTCTGCCTTGAGGTCGTGGGCGGTGACGGGCTTGCCGTCGAAGGTGTAGGCCACGATCATCCGGCCGAGCCGCTCCTTGAGATCGGTGATGTCGCTGGCGAGGCACAGCACCGCCATGACCTCGGAGGCCACGGTGATGTCAAAGCCGTCCTCGCGGGGCACACCCTGAATGCGCCCGCCGAGACCGTCCACGATCTGGCGCAGCTGGCGGTCGTTCATGTCCACGCAGCGCTTCCACGTGATCTGCTTGACGTCGATGCCCAGGGCGTTGCCCTGCTGGATGTGGTTATCGAGCATGGCGGCCAGCAGGTTGTTGGCTGCGCCGATGGCGTGAAAATCACCGGTGAAGTGGAGGTTGATGTCCTCCATGGGCACGACCTGCGCATAGCCGCCGCCGGCAGCGCCGCCCTTGATGCCGAATACCGGACCGAGAGACGGCTCACGCAGCGCAGCCACGGCATTTTTGCCGATCTTGCGCAGACCGTCTGCCAGACCGACGGAGGTCGTGGTCTTGCCCTCACCCGCAGGGGTGGGGTTGATGGCCGTCACGAGGATGAGCTTGCCGTCCGGACGCTCGGCGCGATCCTTGAGCAGCTGCGGGTCGATCTTGGCCTTATAGCGGCCGTACTGTTCGAGATAGGATTCGTCGATACCGGCGGTGGCGGCGATGTCCGCGATCGGGTGCATCCGGCACTGCTGGGCGATCTCAATATCCGTCATCATGTTGCGAGCCCTCCCTTATCAAATGTCAAAGTACTTCTTCGCGGACCGGAACAGCTTCATATCGTAGCAGCCGTCCACGTTCTGATACAGACCGTCGCCGATGCGCTCGGCGTGGCCCATCTTGCCGAGGACGCGGCCGTCCGGGGACGTGATGCCCTCGATGGCCCAGATCGAACCGTTGGGGTTGACGTCCACGTCCATGCCGGGCACGCCGTCGGCGTCCACGTACTGCGTGATGATCTGACCGTTGTCGGCGAGCTTGCGCACGAGCTCCTCGCTGCACAGGAAGCGGCCCTCACCGTGGGAGATGGGGACGGTGTACACGTCGCCGACCTGCGTGCCGGCCAGCCACGGAGAGCGGTTGGAGGCGATGCGGGTGCGCACCAGACGCGACTGGTGGCGGCCGATCGTGTTGAAGGTCAGCGTCGGGCAGGACGCGTCCGTGTCAATGATCTCACCGTAGGGCACGAGACCGAGCTTGATGAGCGCCTGGAAGCCGTTGCAGATGCCGAGCATGAGACCGTCGCGGTTTTTCAGCAGATCCATGGTCGCATCCCGTACCTCCGGGTTGCGGAAGAAGGCAGTGATGAACTTGGCCGAGCCGTCGGGCTCGTCGCCGCCGGAGAAGCCGCCGGGGACGAAGATGATCTGGCTGCTGCGCGCAGCGCCGGCAAACCGGCTGATGGAGTCGGCCACGTCCTGCGCGGACTGGTTGTTGAGCACGAGGATCTCCGGCTCGAGTCCGGCGCGCCGCACGGCACGGGCGGAGTCGTATTCGCAGTTCGTGCCGGGGAACACGGGGATGAGCACCTTGGGCACGGCCACGCCGATCTTGGGCGCGACGCGCTGCACGGCGGGGGCGGACAGCACCGGGACTTGCGCCGTATCGGCTGCCGTGCGGCTCGGGTAGACGGATTCCAGCACGCCCTCGTTGAGTGCCAGCAGCTCCGAAATGGCGGCGCTGTCGGCACCGATGCGCACGATGGGCTCGGCGGTGGTGACACCCAGACGGACGGCGTCCGCCGTGTCCTCAGTGAGCTCTGCCACGATCGCGCCGGGATAAAGCGTGTTCCAGTCCACGGCCGTGTTTTCGGCGCTGAAGCCGATTTCGTTGCCGAAGGACATATTCATCACGGCCTCGCTCAGACCGTTTTCCACGGCCCATGCGGCGCGGACTTTTCCGCTGCGTGCGAGTGCGTTCAGCGCCTCCCATGCGGTCTTGACGCCGTCGGCGTCCGCACCGGAGAACAGGTATACGGGATGACCCGCGGCCTTAAACTCCGTGGAGAGCACCTCGCCCGTTTTCAGCGGCGCGATGGCAAAGGAGATGAGCGTGGGCGGCACATCGAGATCGAGGAACGTGCCGGACATGGAGTCCTTGCCGCCGATGGCGGCGGCGCCGAGCTCAAGCTGGGCGTCCACCGTGCCGAGCAGGGCGGCAAAGGGCTTGCCCCAGCGCTCCGGCTCGGTACGCAGCTTCTCGAAAAACTCCTGGAAGGAGAGGTAGGCTTTCTTGTAGTCGGCACCGGCGGCGACGAGCTTCGCCATCGAGGTGTAGACCGCGTTGTATGCGCCGATGTAGGGATCGGTACTCGTCTGCTCCGGGTCGCAGCCCCAGGCCATGACGCTGGCCTGATCCGTCTCCTGACCGGGCAGGACCGGGAACACGGCGGCCATCGCCTGTGCGGGGGAGCGCTGCGTCCTGCCGCCGTACGGCATCAGGATCGAGCCCGCGCCGATGGTGCTGTCAAAGCGCTCCACGAGACCGCGGCGGGAGGCGCAGCGGAGGCTGGAGGCCATCTCACGCAGGGAACTGAAGCGCGGCTGTGCCAGCGGCGCGCGATCCTTGCGCGCCACGCGCACACCGGCGTGCTTGACGGCGCCGTTGGTGTTGAGGAAGGCACGGCTGAGGTCAGCGATGACCGCACCGTTCCACTCCATGACCATGCGGGCGTCCTCGGTGACGACGGCCACCTGATACGCCTCGAGGTTTTCCGCCTTGGCGGCGCGGATGAAGGCCTCTGCGTCCCCGGCGGCAACGACCACGGCCATGCGCTCCTGCGATTCGGAGATGGCAAGCTCCGTGCCGTCGAGACCGTCGTACTTCTTGCGCACGGCATCCAGATCGATGCGCAGACCGTCGGCCAGTTCGCCGATGGCAACACTGACACCGCCCGCGCCGAAGTCATTGCAGCGCTTGATGAGACGGGTCACGTCGCCGTTGCGGAACAGGCGCTGGATCTTGCGCTCCTCGGGCGCGTTGCCCTTTTGCACCTCGGAGGCCATGGTCGCAAGCGATTTCAGGTTGTGGCTCTTGGACGAGCCGGTCGCACCGCCGATGCCGTCACGGCCCGTGCGGCCGCCCAGCAGGATGACCACATCGCCGGGCGCGGGGCACTCGCGGCGGACGTTGTATGCAGGAGCGGCCGCTACCACGGCGCCGCATTCCAGACGCTTGGCGATGTAGCCCTCGTGATAGAGCTCCGCCACATGACCGGTGGCAAGGCCGATCTGGTTGCCGTAGGAGGAGTAGCCCGCGGCGGCAGTCTGGCACAGCTTGCGCTGCGGCAGCTTGCCGGGCAGCGTCTTGTCGAGCGCAACTCTCGGGTCGCCCGCGCCGGTCACGCGCATGGCCTGATGCACATAGGCGCGGCCGGAGAGCGGGTCGCGGATGCAGCCGCCGATGCAGGTGGCTGCGCCGCCGAAGGGCTCGATCTCGGTGGGGTGGTTGTGGGTCTCGTTTTTGAACATCAGCAGCCAGTCCTGCGCCTCGCCGTCGACCGTGGCGGTGACGTGGATGGAGCAGGCGTTGATCTCCTCGCTCTCGTCGAGCTCCGGCAGCAGGCCGCGCTTTTTGAGGGTCTTTGCGCCGATGGTGGCGATGTCCATGAGCGTCTGGGGGCGCTTGGCGGCCTTTTCCTCGCCGTAGACCTCCACGCGCGCGGCCAGATACCGCTCATAGGCGGCCTGGATCGCGGGATCGTCGATCTCCACGTTGTCGATGTGGGTGGAGAAGGTGGTGTGGCGGCAGTGGTCGGACCAGTAAGTGTCCACCACGCGGATCTCGGTGATGGTGGGCTCGCGGTGTTCATCGTCGCGGAAATAGCGCTGCAGGAACGTCAGATCGTCCAGATCCATAGCGAGACCGAGTTCATCGCGCAGCGCATCGAGCGCAGCGCTGTCCATGGCGGTGAAGCCCTCCACGGTGCGCACGGTGGTGGGGATGTCATACTCCATGCGCAGCGTCTCCGGCAGCTCCAGAGATGCCTCGCGGCTCTCGACGGGGTTGATGACATACTGCTTGATCGCGGCAATCTCGGCATCCGTCAGCTTGCCTTCGAGCGCATACACGCGCGCGGTGCGCACAAGCGGACGCTCGACCTGCGACAGGATCTGCACGCACTGCGCGGCGGAATCGGCGCGCTGGTCATACTGACCGGGCAGATATTCCACGGCAAACACCGCATCACCCTGCGGCAGCGTGTCCGTCACGATATCGAGCTGGGGCTCGGACAGCACCGTCTTGACGGTGTAGTCGAACAGCTCCCGGCTGATGCCCTCGAGGTCATAGCGGTTGAACAGGCGCAGCCCCGTCAGGGACTCGATGCCCAGAAATGCCCGCAGATTCTCCAGCAGGGCGCGCGCCTCGTTCGCCAGCGCCGCCTTCTTTTCTACGTATACTCTGTAAACCATGCCTGCGCTCTCTCCCTTCACTGTTCCAGCGCCTTGAGGGCGCGCTGGCCGATGTCATGGCGGTAGAACGCATTGTCAAACTGCACGCTCTGCACCATCGTGTATGCTTTTTCCACGGCGCTCCTGAGATCCTGCGCCGTCGCGGTCACGCCGAGCACGCGCCCGCCGTTGGTCAGCAGCTTGCCGTCGGTCAGCTTTGCGCCCGCCACATAGGTGTGCGCGGCGGTCTCGGCGGGCATCGTGATGGCAAAGCCCTTTTCATAGTGCTCCGGGTAGCCGTCGGACGCCATGATGACGCAGCAGGCCGCGCCGTCAGAGAATCTGACCTCCGTCTCGGCAAGCGTGCCGTTGCGGCAGGCCTGCATGATCGTCAGCAGGTCGCTCTCGAGCAGCGGCAGGACGACCTGCGTCTCGGGGTCGCCGAAGCGGCAGTTGTATTCGATGACCTTCGGGCCGTTCGGCGTCAGCATCAGACCGAAATACAGGCAGCCGCGGAACGTGCGCCCCTCGGCGTTCATCGCGCGCATGGTGGGCAGGAAAATGGTGTCCATGCACGTGCGGGCGATGTCCTCGGTATAATACGGGTTTGGGGCGACGGTGCCCATGCCGCCGGTGTTGAGCCCCTCGTCATGGTCGTGCGCCCGCTTGTGATCCATCGAGGACACCATGGGCACGACGGTCTTGCCGTCCGTAAAGGCGAGCACGGAGACCTCCGGTCCGGTGAGAAATTCCTCAATGACTACCTGACTGCCGCTGTTGCCGAAGGCACGGTCGAGCATGATGGTCTCGACCGCTGCGATGGCGGCCGCGCGATCCTCTGCGATCAGCACGCCCTTTCCCAGCGCCAGACCGTCCGCCTTGACGACGACGGGCAGGGGGCAGGTCTTGACATAGTCCATGGCGTCGCCGGCGTCGGTGAACACCTGATACTCCGCCGTCGGTATGCCGTATTTTTTCATCAGATCCTTGGAAAAGACCTTGCTGCCCTCGATGATGGCGGCTTTCGCCTCCGGACCGAAGCAGGGGATACCGGCGGCCTCCAGCGCGTCTACCGCGCCGAGCACCAGCGGATCGTCCGGTGCGACCACGGCAAAATCAATATCGTGGCTCTTGGCAAAGGCCACCTGTGCGGGGATGTCCTTCGCGCCGATGTCCGCGACGCACACGGCGTCGGCCGCGATGCCGCCGTTTCCGGGCAGGCAGTAGATCGTCTCCACTTCGGGGTTTTCTTTCAGTTTCCTGACGATGGCGTGCTCACGGCCGCCACCGCCGATGACCAGAAGTTTCATGGCGCTCTCCCTCAATCTTCTTAATATTTTTGTTTGCCGCCGCGCAAATGCCAAATGGGATCTGCGCGGCGGCAAAAACGGATATGCGTATGATGACTCAGTGGTGGAACAGGCGTGCGCCGGTGAAGGCCAGCACCATGCCGTACTTGTCGGCGGTGGCGATGACGTGGTCGTCGCGGATCGAGCCGCCCGGCTCTGCGATGTAGGTCACGCCGGATTTTCTCGCGCGCTCGACATTGTCGCCGAAGGGGAAGAACGCGTCGCTGCCGACGGTGACGCCAGTCTGCGTTGCGATCCATGCCTTCTTTTCCTCGGCGGTCAGTACCTCGGGGCGTACCTTGAAGGTATTCTGCCACACGCCGTCGGCCAGCACGTCCTCATACTCGTCGGAGGTGTAGACGTCGATGGCGTTGTCGCGGTCGGGACGGCGGATGTCGTCCACGAACTGCAGCGCGAGGACCTTCGGATGCTGGCGCAGGTACCAGTTGTCCGCCTTTTGTCCGGCCAGACGCGTGCAGTGGATGCGGCTCTGCTGACCCGCGCCCACGCCGATGGCCTGACCGTCCTTGACGTAGCAGACGGAGTTGGACTGCGTGTACTTGAGCGTGATGAGGGCGACGATCATGTCGATCTTCGCGTTTTCGGGCAGATCCTTGTTCTCCGAGACGATGTTCGTGAGCATGTCCTTATCGATCACGAGGTCGTTGCGCCCCTGCTCGAAGGTGATGCCGAACACGTCCTTGTGCTCCGTCGCGGCGGGCAGATAGTCCGGATCGATCTGCACGACGTTGTAGTTGCCCTTTTTCTTGGTTTTCAGGATCTCCAGCGCCTCGTCGGTGTAGCCCGGGGCGATGATGCCGTCGGACACCTCATCCTTGAGGTAGCTCGCGGTCGCAGCGTCGCAGGTGTCGGACAGTGCCGCCCAGTCACCGTAGGAGCACAGGCGGTCAACGCCGCGCGCGCGGATGTAGGCGCAGGCGATGGGCGTGAGCTCCGCGGCCGGGTCGACGAAGTAGATCTTCTTGTCCACATCGCTCAGCGGCATGCCGACGGCCGCGCCGGCGGGGGACACGTGCTTGAAGCTGGCAGCGGCGGGCAGACCGGTGGCGGTCTTGAGCTCCTTGACAAGCTGCCAGGAGTTGAGCGCGTCGAGCAGGTTGATGTAGCCGGGCTTGCCGTTGAGGACAGCGAACGGCAGGTCAGACCCGTCGCGCATAAAGACCCGGGACGGCTTCTGGTTGGGGTTGCAGCCATATTTCAGTTCCAGCGCATTCATATCGTTACGGCCTCCTTAATCGCCCAGATTTTTGTTGAACAGGCGCACCTCGCCGTTCACGTTCGTGTAAAGGGACACCTTGTTGTCCGCATTGAGTGCCTGCCAGACTTCCTCCGGTGTCGGCACGGTGACCTCCAGCGGCTCGCCGGCGAAGGTCGGCAGGGGACTGCCGTCGCCCTGATAGGTGCTGATGAAGTATCCCTGTCCGGCGTCGACGCCCTCATAGCAGAAAAACTCGCGCAGGCAGCGTCCGTTTTTGCGCTTGAGGATCGAGAGCTCAAACGAGCCGTCGGCGTTGAGGATGGCGGAGATGCGCGGCGTCCAGTTCGGGTCGTCCGGCTCGTATTCGCGGGTCATGAGCCCCTTGCGGAAGTCGCCGTACCGGCAGACGGTGTCCGTCTGGTCGCCGTTCGTGACCACGAGCGCGCTGCCCATGGTGCGCACGGGGTGGTAGATGATGAGGCTGGGGTCTTCCAGCTTCGCGGGGTCATACGCCTCGGTGCGGATGCCGTCGCCCGTCGTGACAAAGATGCGGTTGCGGCTGTTGGCGCTGCGGCCCATGATGAAATAGTAGACGAGGTCACGGCTGACAAGAATGCCGCGGCCGGGATAGGGATTTTCCCGCAGAAGGGTGAGAAAGTCAAGCATTGCGCTTCTCCTTTACGATTTGTTCCGAGACCAGCTCCGCCGCTCGCGGCAGGAGCTGCCATTCCGCCTGCTCCATGACCCGGCGCTGGAGCGTTTCCGGCGTGTCATCCGGCAGGACCTCCACCGCCTTTTGCAGCAGGATGCGTCCGCCGTCCGGGATCTCATTGACAAAATGCACCGTCGCGCCCGTGACCTTCACGCCCGTTCGAAGTGCCGCTTCGTGGACTTTCAGACCGTACATCCCCTTGCCGCAGAACGCGGGGATCAGGGAGGGGTGCACGTTCAGGATGCGAGACGGCCAGCGCGCGGTGAAGTCCGCGCTCAGGATGGTCAGGAAACCGGCCAGCACGATCAGATCGATCTCGCACTCCGCCAGCAGTGCCGACAGCGCTGCCTCAAAGGCAGCCTGACCGCCACACTGCTTCGGTGAGATCGTCTGCGCGCGGATGCCAGCATTGGCCGCCCGCGTCAGCGCGTAAGCGCCCTCGTTGGACGAGACCACCAGCGTGATCTCGCCGTGGGCAAGCGCGCCTGTTGCCTGTGCGTCAAGCAGCGCCTGCAGATTCGTGCCGCCGCCGGAGACCAGCACGGCGATCTTCGCTTTGTTCATAGTCAGGTCTTCTCCTTTGCCGGCATGCTGTTTCAGCATAGACGGATTTTTTCTTCGCCGGTGACGATCTCGCCGCAGACGTAGGCGTCGATGCCCTCGGCCCTGAGCGCGCCGAGCGCCGCCTCGGCGGTCTCGGGGCTGACGACGACGACCATGCCCACGCCCATGTTGAAGGTGTTGAACATATCGTGCTCGTCGATGCCGCCCTTGGCCTGCAGCAGACCGAAGACAGCGGGCGTGCGGATCGCGGCCTTGTCGATGCGGGCACACAGCCCGTCGGGGATGCAGCGCGGGATGTTTTCGTAGAAGCCGCCGCCGGTGATGTGGCTCACGCCGCGCACATCGGCAGCGTCGATGCAGCGCAGAACGGGCTTGACGTAGATCACGGTCGGGCGCAGCAGCGCCTCGCCCAGCGTCTCGCCAAGCTCGTCATAGTAGCGGTTGAGATCGGTGTTCTCCACGTCGAACACCTTGCGCACGAGCGAATAGCCGTTGGAGTGGAAGCCGGACGAGGGCAGAGCCAGCACCACGTCGCCAGCTGCCATGCGGCCGGAGTCGATGACCTTCGGCTTGTCCACGAGACCGACGGTGAAGCCGGCCAGATCGTAGTCGTCGGCCGCCATCATGCCGGGGTGCTCGGCCGTCTCGCCGCCGATGAGGGCGCAGCCGGCCTGCACGCAGCCCTCGGCGACGCCGGAGACGATGGACGCGACCTTTTCGGGCACGTTCTTGCCGATGGCGATGTAGTCAAGGAAAAACAGGGGCTTTGCGCCGCAGCAGATCACGTCGTTGACGCACATGGCCACGCAGTCGATGCCGATGGTGTCGTGCTTGCCCATGAGCTCGGCCAGACGCAGCTTCGTGCCGACGCCGTCCGTGCCCGAGACGAGCACAGGCTCGCTCATGCCGGTGACATCAGGGGCGAACAGGCCGCCGAAGCCGCCGATATCCGACACCACGCCGGGGATGCGGGTGCGCTTGACGTCATCGCGCATGAGCCTGACGCCTTCGTAACCGGCCGTGATGTCCACACCGGCTGCCGCGTAAGCGGCGGATCGAGAGTTTTCCATGTCGATTATTCCTTTCCGTTCCAGCAGTACGTGCAGACCTTATCCCGGTCGATGCCGATGGCCTCCAGCACGCCGTCAAGAGATTGGTATCCGAGAGAGTCAAAACCGAATTTTTCGCAGATGGAGCTCAGCAGGCACTTTCCGCGCTCGGTAGAGGCGTCGGCGTACTCGTCGAGATGCTTCTGCCCCTCGTCGCCCTCAAGCTCCTGCACCACGCGCCGCGCCAGCAGCTCCATGTCGGAGTTGCCGCGCGAGAAGTTCAGGTACTTGCAGCTGTACATAATTGGCGGGCAGGCAGAGCGCATATGCACCTCTTTTGCGCCCGACTCGTAGAGGAAGTCCACCGTCTCGCGCAGCTGTGTGCCGCGCACGATGGAGTCGTCCACAAACAGCAGCTTTTTCCCCTCGATGAGCTCGGACACGGGGATCTGCTTCATCTTGGCCACCTGATTGCGCACCTCCTGATTGTCCGGGGTGAACGAGCGCGGCCAGGTGGGGGTGTATTTGACGAAGGGTCTGGCGAAGGGTTTGCCGCTGCGGTTGGCGTAGCCGATGGCGTGCGGCACGCCGGAATCCGGCACGCCCGCGACGTAGTCCACATCGGGCAGGCGACCCTGCGCGAGCTCCTGCCGCGCCATGATGTCGCCGTTGTGGTAGCGCATGACCTCAACGTTCACGCCCTCGTAATTCGAGTTGGGGTAGCCGTAGTACGTCCAGAGGAAGCCGCAGATCTTCATCTCCTCGCCCGCGGGCGAGACGGTCTCGTAGCCGTTTCGCGTCAGCGCCACGATCTCACGCGGACCGAGCTCGTAGGCGTCCTCGTAGCCGAGCTTGTGATAGGCAAACGATTCAAACGAGACGCACAGGCTGCCGTCCGGATGCTTGCCGACCAGAACGGGCAGCCGTCCCAGCTTGTCGCGGGCGGCCAGAATGCCGTCCGGCGTCATCAGCAGGATCGTGATGGAGCCGCGGATCATCTCCTGCGCGTACAAAATGCCCTCCACGAGGTTTTCCTTCATGTTGATGAGGGCGGCGACCAGCTCCGAGGCGTTGACGTTACCGCTGCTCTGCGCCATGAACTGGTGTCCGTGGTCGGAGAAGTAGGTGTCGATCAGCTCGTCGATGTTATTGATGATGCCGACCGTGCAGATGGCATACAGACCGAGGTGCGAGCGCACGAGCAGCGGCTGCGGGTCCGTGTCGCTGATGCAGCCGATGCCGACGTAGCCCTTGAACTCATGCAGGTTGGTCTCAAACTTTGTGCGGAAGGGCGTGTTTTCAATGTTGTGGATCTCACGCACAAACCCGTTTTCGTGCCCGTAGACCACCATTCCGCCCCGGCGTGTGCCGAGATGGGAGTGGTAGTCCGTGCCGAAAAACACATCCAGCCCCACTTCACGGTGGGAAAACGCTCCGAAATATCCGCCCATTACGCAAAGAACAGCTCGGAGAGCGTCATGGGATCCACGTACTGACCGTCCTTGTAGACGCGCATATTGCCGCTGGCGACCTCGTCGATGAGCATGACGCTGCCGTCGGGCGCGTAGCCGAACTCGAACTTGATGTCGTAGAGCTCCATGCCCTTTTCCTTCAGGTCGTCGGCGACGATCTTGGTGATCTGCTGGGTCTGCGCCTTCAGATCCTCGTACTGCGCGTCGCTCATCACGCCCAGCGCGACCAGCGCGTCCTTGGTGATCAGCGGATCGCCCTTGGCGTCGTCCTTCAGGGTCGTCTCGACATAGTAGGGCAGGTCAGCGCCGGACTCGATGAGGTCACCGTAGCGGCGGATGAACGAGCCGACGGCCTTGCGGCGGCAGATGACCTCCAGACCGTGACCAAAGACCTTGGCAGGGAGGACTTCCATGGTGGTGTTGCTCAGGTCGGCACTGACATAGTGGGTCTTGATGCCGGCGGCATTGATCTTCTCGAAGAAGTAGATGCTCATGCGCAGGTTCACATCGCCCACACCGTCGATGGTCAGACCCACGGCGTTCTCGCCGGGATCGAACACGCCATCCTTACCGGTGCAGTCGTCCTTGAACTTGAGCAGGAAGTTGCCGTTTTCCAGCGCGTAGACATTTTTGGTTTTGCCTGTATAAACGAGTTCCATGATGATACCTCCAAAATACTTGTTGATCGGGTTCGTGTGGATCTTTATCTATTCAAAAGGAGTGTCCTTGCCGCGTTGCCGCTCAGCAGGACAGCTCCGCCTGAAGCTTGGCTTCCTTCGCGGCAATCTGCTGCGCCATCTCGACACGCTGCGCGTCGAGCTTTTCGGCCAGTGCCTCGTCGCTGACGGAGAGGATCTGCGCCGCGAGCACGGCGGCGTTTTTCGCGCCGTTGATTGCCACGGTCGCAACCGGGATGCCGCTGGGCATCTGCGCGGTAGACAGCAGGGCGTCCAGCCCGTCGACCGCGCCGCCCTTCATGGGGATGCCGATGACCGGCAGGGTGGAGTTGCCGGCGAACGCGCCCGCGAGGTGTGCCGCCATTCCGGCTGCGCAGATGAGCACGCCGAAGCCGTTGGCGCGGGCGTTTTTGGCAAAGTCCGCCGCAGCGACCGGGGAGCGGTGCGCGCTGAGGATGTGCGCCTCGTAGGGGATGCCAAAGGCGTCGAGCTGCTGACAGGCCGCCTTGACGACCGGCCAATCAGAGTCGCTGCCCATAATGACTGCTACTTTTTTCATGAGATCCTCCTTAAAAAGATGAAATGAAAATAAAAAAAGGGTAAACCCGTTGCCCATGGAGTCCCATGGTCACAGGTTTGCCCAGACGGTCGACAGTTCGTATTACAGCAGGCTCCCATGTGGTGTGCTCCACGTTCCGTCAGTTGCCTGTGCTTTCAATGTGTTCATTATCTCAGACGCGACAGGAAAAGTCAATTCCCGACGCAGCATTTTCCATGGGAGCACGGCACAAAATTTCCGACCGATCGTGGCATTTTTTCGCTGATATGTGAAAAAGCACCGCTTCGCGGCGCGCGCTCGCACACTTGTCCGGCGCGAGCGCACAAGAGCGGCCGGCTCGTGCAGATTTCGGCCGGGCCATGCACTGCGTCCCTGCCAGGGTCGGCGCGGAGACGGGCGCGCACAATGTTTTGTAAAATTCAAAATGTAACGCATATATTTTGCCGAAGAAGTTGATTTCTTACAGAAACGTGTTATAACTTAACTGGTGTTGTTTACCACCCCCCCGTGGGTAATCAACGCGGTGTTCAGTTTCCGGCGGCGTGGAATGCGCCGGCTTCGGACGCCGTGGGTAGAGCTGAGAAGAGAAAGAGATGGGGCGAGAGCGATGGAGACTGTGGTTTCCTATCCGGGCGTGAAAAATTGCACCGCGCAGCGCGTGATGTATATAGAGCGGCCGCGTGCCGCCGAAAAGCGGGCGTATCTTGCGCTCAAGCGCGCGTTCGACATTTCCGGTGCGCTGGTGGGCTTGGCTGTGCTGGCACTGCCGATGTCGGTCATCGCGCTGATCATCGCACTCGACTCGCCGGGCGATCCGATTTTCAAGCAGGAGCGCTTGGGCAAGGACGGCAAGCCGTTTACTATGTATAAGTTTCGCTCCATGTGCCAAGACGCCGAGCGGGACGGACCGCGCTGGGCGGACGCGGATGATGGACGCTGTACGCGCTTTGGTGCGTTTTTGCGCCGGACGCGGCTGGATGAGCTGCCGCAGATCTGGAACATCCTCAAGGGCGACATGAGCTTTGTCGGTCCGAGGCCGGAGCGCGCGTGCTTTTACAGGCTGTTTGAGGAATACATCGTCGGCTTTTCCAACCGTCTGGCCGTGACGCCCGGATTGACCGGCTATGCGCAGGTCAACGGCGGCTACGACCTCAAGCCGGAGGAAAAGATCGTGTACGACATGGAGTACATCGAACACAGGTCGGTTTGGATGGATCTGCTCTGTATTCTGAAAACGATCCGCGTGGTTTTTTGCGGAGACGGCGCGCGATGAAGAAAATACATTTGGAGGACGACCCACTGTATGAATGAAAGTCAAAGAACGCATAGACCTGCCGGTGGCACGGAACTGTCGCTGTGGGACGTTGCGAAGATCCTGCTGTCCAAGCTCCACTGGGTGCTGCTGGCGGGCATCGTTGCGGCTGCGCTGGTTTACATGGCAATCAGCGTGTTTGTCACGCCGACCTATGAGTCCCGCGTGAGCTTTTACGTTTACAACAGTACGAATAATACCGCGCAAGGAACGATCAACAACAGCGACCTGCAGGCTGCGGAGAGCCTTGCTACAACCTATTCCAAGATCCTGGAGAGCAATTCCGTCCTGGATTCCGTCCTGACGGATATCCGTGGGGAGACGGCACTGTCGAGAAAAGAACTCAATCGCATGGTGAAGGTCTCCGTCATTTCGGACACGCAGCTGCTGGAGGTGGTGGTGACTTCTACCGACCCAAAGCTTGCTTGCCGGATCGCGGGCGCATTTGCGAAGGTTGCGCCGACAGAGATCATCCGCATCACCAAGGCAGGCGGCGTGGAGGTCGTCGACCAGCCGGAGGTCGCGTCGGAAAAGACTGCGCCGAGAACCGTGTTTGACAGTGCAATCGGCTTTGTGATTGGCGTGATCGTGATCTCGGTCATTCTTGTGCTGCGTATGCTGGCGGATACAACGATCTACCTGCCGGAGGATATTGAATGCGCAGCGAATGTGACGATCCTCGGCATGATACCGGAGATCAACATCACAAATGACGCCTGTGCGGAGTGGGCGCTGACGGAAGGAGGTGCGGTGCTTTACCATGAAAAAGAAAAATGTTCGGAAAACAACGAGGGAAACGGTTCGGGCAAACCGGAAGCGTTTGCTGACCAATGAGTCGCCGTTTGCGATCAAGGAGGCCTATGTAAAGCTGCGCACCAGCCTGTTGTTTTGCATGACGGCGGATAAGGAGCGCCCCTGCTCGACCTTTGCCATCACGAGCGCAAAGCCCTCAGAGGGCAAGAGCCTCACGGCGGCGAACATCGCCATCAGCTACGCCATGCTCGGCAAGCGCGTGCTGCTTGTCGATGCGGATATGCGCAAGCCGACGCAGCGGCGTCTGTGGAAAGTGCGAAGCACTGCCGGCCTGTGTGACTTTTTGGCGAAGATCAGCCGGCTCGAGCTTGTGAAGGTGACGGATCTGCCGCTGTGGATCGTCTGCACCGGTACGATCCCGCCCAACCCGTCCGAGCTGCTCTCGTCCGAGCGGATGAGACGCTTCGTGGCGGAGAGTGCCAAGACCTACGATTATGTGATCATCGACACGCCGCCAATCAACACGGTGGCGGATGCGCAGATCATTTCCACCTATGTGGACGGTGTGGTGCTCGTGACGAAATCCGGTGTGACGACCACGGACGAGCTCAGCGACGCCAAGGACGCCGTGCTGCGCGCAGGCGGGAACCTGTGCGGCGTGGTGCTCAACGACATGAATATGAAGTCCGGAAAATACGCCTATAAGTATAAGTACAAATACGGCGGCAAGTACGGATATAAGTATTCGTATTCCGATCCCTATGAAGCGCAGTAACGGCGGGATCGACCTGTCGCTGGACTATCATGCACACGTCCTGCCCGGCTGTGACCATGGGAGCGACAGGCTTGAGACGTCTTTGCGGCAGCTGGATATGGCAGCTGCGGCCGGCATCCGAACGGTCTGCGCGACGCCGCACTTTTACCCGCACAAGGAATCGGCGGAATCCTTCCTGCGCCGCAGGGAGGAGTGCGCGCAGCTGCTGCGTGCGCATCTGCCGGAACAAGCGCCGCAGATTTGCCTCGGTGCGGAGGTGCTCATCTGCGACGGGATGGAGCGGCTTGAGGGCCTGCACCGCCTGTGCCGCGAGGGCACGAATGAGCTGCTGCTCGAAATGCCGTTTTATGCGTGGCCGGAGTCTATCTGGGACACGCTGTATCAGCTGCTGGATCTGCAGGATATACAAATTATCCTCGCACACGCCGAGCGCTATCCGGCTGCGGACATCGAGCAGCTGGCGCGCGACGGTGTGCCGCTGCAGCTCAATGCCGCGTGCCTGACAAAGCCGCTGCACCGCAAGCGCTATCTCACCTGGATCGAAGGCGGCTGCGTGCGCTATCTCGGCAGCGACATCCATATGCTCGGCAGCGGCTATCAGGATTGGGAGAAATGTGCAAGGCTGCTGGAAAAGAGAGTGCCATGAAACAAGATACTCTGACCGGTGCGGCCGACAAGCAGCCGCTGGTTTCCGTGATCATGCCCGCATACAATGCTGAGAAATACATCGGGGAAGCCATTGCTTCCGTGTGCGCCCAGACGTATAAAAACTGGAATCTGCTGATCCTCGATGACGGTTCTGCTGACCGCACAGTAGAGATCGCAGAGAGCTATGCACAACAGGATGCACGCATTCAGGTCTTGTGCAATCCGCAGAACATGGGTGTTGCACGCACAAGAAACCGAGGCTTTGATCTCGCGCAGGGGGAATGGATCGCGCTGCTTGACAGTGATGATAGGTGGCGTGCGCAGAAGCTGGAAAAACAGCTTGCCGTGGCGAGGAGTTCGGATGCGGATATTGTCTATTGTTCGTATGCGATGATAGATGAAAACGGCTGCCATTTGTCGGATTTCATCGTTCCGGAAACGACGTCCTATCATGCCATGCTCGAGGAAAGTGTGCTCAGCTGTTCCACTGTGCTGATTCGGCGGGATGCTTTACGTGACCATCGTTTTTGTGCGCAGTATTATCACGAGGACTATGCGCTCTGGCTGGAGCTGATGCGTTCCGGCTTCCGGACCTTGGCGAGTAGAGAAACTTTGGCGGACTACCGTGTTGCGAAGGGCTCTCGTTCGAGCGATAAGCTCAAATCTGCCAGATATCGTTGGCGGATCTACCGGGATGTTGAGCGGCTCTCGCTGCCACGATCCGCTTGCGCGTTTTTTTCTTACGCACTCCATGGCGTGCGTAAGCACGGGAGAATCTAACCATGGGAGAAGTGAAGCTTATGACAGCGCATCAGACGCTCCTGCTGGAGATGCTCAAGGACTTTGACGCCGTGTGCCGTAAGCACCATATATCCTATCAGCTCTTCGCCGGAACGGCGTTGGGCGCCGTTCGTCACCACGGCTTCATCCCGTGGGACGATGATGTGGATGTGATCCTCATGCGCAGCGAATATGACCGCTTGCTTACGGAGGCGGCGGGGGACTTTGATCCTGAGCGCTACTATGTGCAGCGGGAAAACAGCGCGCACTGGCCCATGCAGTTTTCCAAGCTGCGCAGAAACCATACGGCCTGCATCGAAAAATATCATCCGAAAGACCCGCTTGTCCATCAGGGCGTCTACATAGACATTTTTCCGTGCGACAATCTTTCGGATCGGCCGCTGATGCGGCGGCTGCAATTTGCGGCGTCCAAGGCGATCATTGCAAAGGCACTCTATGCGCGCGGCTATGAGACGGACAGCGCGGCGAAAAAAGTGTTCATGCAGCTCTGCCGTCCGCTGCCGCGCCGGGTGCTGGAAGCGCTCTGCATGCGCAGAGGAGACGACCGGACCGCGCTGCTGCATTCGTTTCTGGCGGCCGGAAAACGGTATGAAAAAAATCTGCTCCCGCGTGAGTGGCTGACAGAGTCGGTCGAGCTCCCGTTTGAGGATGGCGTGTTTCCGGTCACGGCGCATTATGACGCGCTGCTGACGCAGCTGTACGGCAACTGGCGTGCGCTTCCGTCTCCGTCGGAGCGCAGGTGTAAGGAGCACGCGGCAATCATCGATCTCGAGCGCTCCTACACGCATTATCTTGCCGCACAGCAGGCAATGCGTATTGATGTCTACACGCGGAGCATCCGCTGACTGCCGGAGGAATGTATGGATAGAGTAGAGGTTGTCTGCGTCACCATGGGGCAGAAAGACTTAACGATCGCGGATAAAATGCACATTACCGGCGATGCCGTGTTTGGAAATCAGGCCGACGGATACCGCAAAGAGACACAGTTAAACGCTGGGCGCACGTTGCGCATGATCACCACGGACACGCGGGGCGTCGGCTTCAACCGCAACATTGCGCTGCTGCACGCTGCCGGAGATATCCTGCTTTTTGCCGACGATGATATCTGCTATGCCGACGGTTATGCCGATGGTGTGCGCCGCGCCTATGCGCAGCATCCGGATGCGGATATGATCCTTTTTTCCCTGGACATTACGCAGGGCGGGCGTGTGATCCGCCAGGTCAAAAACCGCGATGGTCGTCTGCGTTTTCATCGCGCTCTGCGGTATGGGACGTGCGTTTGCTCTATCCGCCGTGACAGCCAGCGCCGTGCGAACATTTGGTTTTCAACGCTCTTCGGCGGCGGCACGAACTATGCCCACGGGGAGGACACGCTGTTTTTGTGCGACGCGTTTCGCCGGGGGCTACGGGTGTATACGAGCAGCTTCTGCCTCGGCACCTGCGCCAAGGACGCGTCCACCTGTTTTCACGGCTTTGATGAAAAGTATTTTTACGATCAGGGCGTTTTGTATCGGGCGGCATTCGGTGCGGCTGCAGTGCCGCTGTGCCTGCGCTTTTGCCTGAAGCGGTACGGTGCGTACCGGGAAGAGATGACCTTTTCCCAAGCTTTGCGGGCAATGCGCCGGGGCACCAGGGAAATGCCAAGAGAAAGAAACCCATAACGTTTCTGATGTTTTGGTTCGATCGATTCAAATGCAAAAGGGGGGGAAACCGTTTGAAACAAGAAAATCAACCGGTCAAAAAAGCATCTGGTGGTGGTGTAAAACCGCTGCCGATCGTGATCACAGTGATCACTGTGATAGCGCTTGCCGTTCTCGTTGTGGTGCTGGTTCGCGGCCATAAGCCTGCGGACACGCTCACACCGCTGCAGAGCGCAGAGCCAATACCCGTATCCGCGGATGCAAAGCTGTCCACTCCGGTCGGAGAGCTTGTGCTGCCGCAGGAGTTGGCAGCGGTCTGCCGGATCGCGGATGTCTCTGCGGATGGGCAGTATGCCGTGCGCGTATCTGCACCGGTTGGAACGGATGACGTGCTGCTGTTTGTGCTGTCCGTTGGCGAAAACGGGAGCGGTTATGCTCTTGGCAGTGCACCGGATGCATCCGGTGCGCAGACGGCTATCTGGCTGGATATCCACGAGATCCCGAAAGACGCTGCGTGGACGGCGGACGAATACGCTCATATCAATGCACTGCACTGCAGAGTTTCGTCAATGATCTCATCGAGCAGATCAACCATCTGGAAGGCTTTCAGGGAGGTGCGGGATGACTATCCCAAAGTTAAAGCGCAGACTCGGTGCTTTGCTGTATCATACGGTTGCGAAGCACTTACCGCCTTCTTATAGCAGCTTAAAGCTTGGCCAGACGGCTTTACGCCGGTTTTGCGGAAGATGGATGCTGGCCGATTGTGGAAAACGGGTAAATATTGAGAAAAATGCTACCTTTTCTGCAAAAGTAACTCTTGGTGACGATTCCGGGATCGGCATCAATGCCAAAATTTATGGTACTTGTCACATTGGCCGCTGTGTGATGATGGGGACGGATGTCACGATTATCACAAGAAATCACTGTTTTGAGCGGACGGATGTTCCTATGATGGAACAGGGGTTTGAAGCCGAGCTGCCTGTCTGTATCGGAGACGATGTTTGGATCGGAGACCGTGTTTTGATTTTGCCGGGCGTACACATCGGAAATGGCTGCATCATTGCGGCGGGCGCGGTCGTGACAAAGGATGTCCCGGACTATGCGATCGCTGCAGGAGTGCCTGCTCAGGTGATCCGTATGCGTAAGCAATGCGGCGTCGAGGTGCAATAGAAGAAATGAGGTGAGTACCATCGAAGTTTCCTTGTGGATCCTGCTCGGCATCGGGTTCGCCGGCAGCGCCGCATGGCTTGTTCTCATGCGGGATCGGCTAAACATGGCATGGTATGCGGCGATCCCTTTGGCGATTTTTCATACCATTTTCGGCGTGCTGACGGTGAAGGTATTCGCCTTTCTTGAAACCGGATTTGACAAAGCAACCCTCGGCAACATGAGCCTGTTTGGCGGAGTGTTCTTTATGCCGGTTGCCTACTGGCTCGGTGCAAAGCTTTTCAAGCGGCCGATGAAAGAGACCTTTGATGTCTTTACGCCTTGCATGATCTTTACAGTCATGTGCGCCCGCATCAACTGCATCCTTTCCGGGTGCTGCACCGGCCTGATCATACCAGGAACGCAGCTGCGCTGTCCAACAAGGGAGCTGGAGCTGGTGTATTACATCGTGATGCTGATCCTGCTCATTCCCCGCGTGAAAAAGGATGAAAACCCCGGCACCTGTTACCCACTCTACATGGCAAGCTATGGTGCGTTCCGGTTTGTTATCGAGTTCTTTCGGACATCGAGCTCGGGGATGCTGTTTCATCTGTCCCATATCTGGGCCGCGCTTGCATTTGCGGCAGGACTCAGTGTTTACATAGAGGTCAATAATAGAAATCACAGAGTGAAGAAAGGAAAGAAGGTAGGAAGAAAATGAAAAATATGTATCGGCGCTTCCTTTCCCTTGTGCTGTGTATGTGCATGGTGTTCGTGTTGCTTCCCAACATCGCCATGCCTGCGTATGCGGCGAACAGCGGCACCGTTATCGGGCTGGCTGACGAGAGCATCGGCCTGAGCTTCTCCGGCGACGCGGATAACGCGTGGTCCGCCAGCAGCACGCAGATCATCGGTAAGGCTCGGTCTACGTCTGGGTCAGGCTGCGGCGGCGGAAGCAACTACCGTTCTACGCTGACCATCACCAACAAGAAGACCACAAAGGCGACGCTGTCCTTTGACTATACCGTCGTGGTAAGCGAAGGTACGATTCTGGTGAACAACACCACGACCACCGCAAACGGCAGCTTCAGCATGGAGCTTGCAGCCGGTGGCACCGTTGCGGTGGAGATCGAATCCGGCAGCACCAGCGCCGACACCCAGATCACCATGAGCAACGTGAAGCTGGTGGCCGATGTGAGTGCCACCGTGACCTTCCAGCCCGCCGAAAATGGCTCCTATACCGTGGACGGGAAGACCATCACCGAGGCCTACACCCACACCCAGAGCTCCATGACCGCCTATCAGGTGGAGGCGACCCCGGCGGAGGGCTACCGCTTCAAGGGGTGGTACGATGTGGCCAGCGGAAAGTGCATCAGCACCGATGCCAAGACCGCCCTGAACTTTGACAGTGACCGTACCATCACGGCGCGATTCGTCAGCAAGGAGTTGGCGCTCTTTGAGGCCGGCGGTCAGGTGTTTGACGACCTGAACGACGCGATCGCGGAGGCGCAGAAGAACCTGCCCGCTATCATCACACTCGCCGAGAGCGGTAAGATCACGGGGAACTATACCATCCCCAGCAAGGTCACCCTGCTGATCCCCTTCGACGAGGCCAAGACCTGCTATACCAGTACCCCGACAGCCATCACCTCTACCCCGGCCGCTAAGCCCTTCCGGACGCTGACCATGGCGGCGGGCAGCTCCCTCACCCTTGCAAACGGGGCGGCCATCAGCATCGGTGGCCAGTATTATGCCGCCTCCGGCGGTCAGCAGGGTCGCATCGTCGGGCCTTACGGCTACATCAAAATGGAGTCCGGCAGCGCCATCACCGTGCAGTCCGGCGCAAGCCTGTACGCATGGGGCTTCATCTCCGGCAACGGCGCCGTCACAGTGCAGTCCGGCGGCTCTGTCTACGAATGGTACCAGATTCTGGACTTCCGCGGCGGCTCGGCATCTTCTGCTATGGGCAACGAGGTGTTCCCCTTTAGCCAGTACGCCGTGCAGAATGTGGAGGTACCCCTGACCCTGCACGCCGGCGCCAGCGAGACGGTGTATACTGCGGTATACGCCATGAGGAAGATCAACCCCACCTCCATTCCCTTTATCGGGGACAAAGGCATGTTCAAAATCGTCTCTGGCAGTCTGACCAAGGCGTATGACGGCGCCACCGACCGCATCATCTACACCATCAACGGTGAGGCAGAGCTCAACAGCCTGAACCTGAAGCTGGCAGGCGCGAGCGTCAGCTCCAGCAGCTATGTCCTGCCGCTGACCAACAACATGACCATAAATCTGAACACCGGCAGCAAGCTGACTATCAACCAGACGGCGGCGCTGCTGCCCGGCGTGGAGACCACCATCGCCAAGGACGCCGAGCTGGTGGTGTCCAGCGGCAAGAGCATCTACATCTATGACCGTGACGAATGGATTGCCAATGCATACACCTGCAAAGGCAATTTCTGCGCGGTAGGATATGCCCCTGGGAAAAATTATAATCGCAGTGTAAAAGACCTTATTGATGCGAAGGTGGACGTCAACGGTACGCTGACCGCCATCGGCGGCATCTACACCACCGCCAGCGGTGCGGATATCTGCTCCAGCGAGGGTACCGGCGTCTACAGCCAGCAGGGCGGACCCGGCACGGAGACCACGACGTATCAGTACACGCAGAGCGGTTCCGACGTGACGGCACACAAGATCACCATCACTCCCGCCAAGCTCCACAACGCCGACGGCTCCTACACCGAGACGCAGGCGGCCAAGGCCGGCGATACCATTAACTATGTCAACGGCGTCTGGGGCGGAAAGCCTTGCACGCATGAGAATACGGAGCTTCGCGGTGCGAAGGAGGCTACCTGCACCACGACCGGCTACACCGGCGACACCTACTGCAAGGATTGTAACGATAAGATCGCAGACGGCAAGGTCATTCCCGCGCTTGGCCACACTTGGGACAAGGGTGTGATCACGACCGCTCCGACTTGTGAAAACGCTGGTGTCAAGACGTTTACCTGCACGCGCTGCAATGAGACCAAAACAGAGGCCGTCAACGCGACCGGCCACACGCCTGTTCAGATCCCCGAAAAACCGGCCACCTGCACCGAGCCCGGCCATAAGGCCGGCATGAAGTGCTCTGTTTGCGGTGCGGTCCTCTCCGGCTTGGAAGAAATCCCCGCCAAGGGGCACACCGTGGTCGTTGACCCCGCAGTCGGGCCCACCTGCACCGAGCCCGGCAAGACGGAGGGCAAGCACTGCTCTGTCTGCAACGAGGTCATCGTCGCGCAGGAAATCATCCCTGCAATCGGCCACAAGCCGGTTATCCGTGATGCCAAAGATGCTACGCTCACAGAGGACGGCTATACCGGTGATACTTATTGCGATGTTTGCGGTGAGCCTCTGAAAAAGGGCGAGGTCATTCCCAAATCCGGCGCTGTGATCACTTGGATCGTTGACGGCGTGCAAACTACTGAGGTGTATCAGAAGGGGACGACCCCGACATACAAGGGTGCACTCGAAAAGTCCGAGACCGCGCGCTATCGTTATGAGTTTGCCGGTTGGGATCAGGAGATCGTTCCCGTTACTTCCGATGCGACATATACCGCACAGTTTACCCAGGTTGGCAAAAACGGTCTGTGTGTCGAAGGCAAGGATACGTACTGGATCGCCAACGGCGAGAATGTTGCATTCCCCGGTTTGATCCGCGTCAATGTCGGCAGCGAGGCACAGCCGCATTATCACTATTACTACTTTGGCGAAGACGGTAAGGCGGTAAAAAACGGCAACTATAAGGTGGACAAGAATAACGACCTGCCGCTGCCGGCTTACCAGTATTGCTTTGATGCCGATGGCGTCATCATTCATGACGACGATACATCCAAAAACGGCATTTGCCCGGGTGATGGATCGAAGTACTACTATGTTGACGGCGTGAAGGTTGGCGAAGGACTGATCTGTGTCGATGGCACCTTCTACTATGCGCGCACATCCAACGGCGAAATCGTTCGTGACCGCGATTACTGGATCGCAAAGACGAATGGTTATCCGATCGAGGCGCGGACTTATCATTTCGATGCCGATGGCAAGATGGTGATCGACGGGTTCGTGGACATCAATGGCGGTACTTACTACTTTGTTAAGGGCGAGTGCGCAAAAGGCTTGACGAAGATCGGTGAGGACTACTACTTCTTCAACGCCGCCAGCGGCCTGATGTACAAGGACGCAAATATGTGGGTGCCCGCCAATGATTACGGCGTCGAGCCCGGAATGCATTACTTTGATGCAGAGGGCAAGATGTTCGTTCCCAACGTGGAAACCGGCGTCAAGAAGATCGTTGCCGAGAATGGCAAGCTGTACTTCACCATCGACGGCGTGAAGATGGTCAACGGTCTGTATGAGCTGGACGGTGCGTACTACTTTGCACGGTACGACGGTACGCTTGTGACCAATGGCTCTGCATATGTGGAGACCACGGAGCTGAGCGGCAACGGCTGGTACGGCTTCGGCGCGGACGGCAAGCTCATCAAGACCGGCTTTGTGACCGGCAACGGAAAGACCTACTACTACGCCGACGGCGTGCGTGCCAAGGGCTTGACGAAGATCGGCGAGGACTACTACTTCTTCAACGCCGGCAGCGGCATGATGTACAAGGACGCAAATATGTGGGTGCCTGCCAACAGCTACGGCGTCGAGCCCGGAATGCATTACTTTGGTGCAGACGGCAAGATGGCGCAGACCGTCGGTTGATCCATTCTGCAAGTATCTGCCCACGGCTCCTGCCTTTTGCAGAGCTGTGGGTGGATACTTGAATATAGAAAGAACGAAAGGCACATCCATTCTTGGAGGAAAGGGAGGACTATGAAGAAACTAAAGTCACGGTTGCTGTCGATCCTTATGGCGACAGTCATGCTCTTCGGGCTACTTCCGCTTGCCGCTTTTGCGGAAAACAATGGAGCAGCAGGTGTGCAGTACAGTGATTTTCTCGCATCCCTGACTGTTTTGGAGGAATATGCTGACGTGTATGCGCGTGAGCATTCCGGAGAAGACGCAACGGGGCTTGTCATCAATTACATCCGTACCGGCGTGGAAAAGTATACGTCCGGTGCATGGACGGCGTTCTGCGGACCGGAGAATACGAACTTTTCGGGCTATGTTGCCGAACAGGATACTGCCAATTCTACAACTGCGGGTAGTTTGCGCAGCCTGAATGAATTTAAGCTTCCAAACGGGGATGCGGTCGATTTTGCGCATATGTTCGGTGCAATGGACATGGCCTATCACACTGGCAACCAGAGTACCGCTGACCTCGGCAGCTGGGCCGGTGATATCTGTGACCTGCTCCAGCTTACGACCAATGCCGGTGTGACCGGTACGGTCGAGGAGATGGCAGAAGAGATCCGCACGAACAACGACAAGTATTTTCTCCATGATGTACCGGATGCACATTCGTTCGGCATCCTGGATTTGTACGGCGATTTGGATGCCTTTTATATCCTTAAGAAAATCGGAAACGGCGCGACGATCAGCACGGTCATGAAAAACTATTTCACCACCAACCTGACGGATACTGTGCGCGCAAAATTCTTCCTCGATAACCGATTTGCCGGCGCTGCGACGAAGGATGATATCCGTGCTTGCGTTTACGATACCTACTACGGAAACGAAGGCGTTCGTACACTTGAGGGCAGCTATCTGCCGGATGGTGTCAATGCTGACCTTCGCCGTGCTTGCTGTTATGCGTTTGCCGACTATCTTTATGAGACAGCAAAGGCACAGATCGAGAATGATTACTACAAAGTTTTTTCCAGCCATACCTCTATGCTTGCTCCCGGTGTGAAGCAAGAGATCAAGATGGCGGTGACGCGGGACGATAAGCAGATCGTTTACTATCTTGCAACGGCTGACATTACGCGCAGCGACGTTAGCGTTCACGCAAACTATAATGATAACGACGGCTCCGTCTGGAAAATGGCGCGCCTGTCGGATCAGATGAAGGCGGCTGAGAAAAAGCACTCCGATCCGGATGATACCCAGCACTACGTTCCAAATTACAGCGCCGTGGCCGGCATCAATGCAGACTTCTATAACATGAGCAACGGAGCGCCCTCCGGTGCTTTGGTGATGGAGGGCGTGGAGTATCACGGCGCCGGCAATGCCAACTTCTTTGCCGTTCTCAAGGATGGAACGCCCATCATCGGCAGCAGTGCGGAATGGAATGCACACAAGGGCGAGATCCAGGAGGCTGTTGGCGGCTCCATCTGGCTTGTCCGCGACGGGAAAGTCGTTGTAAATGCAACGGATACATACTATAAAGACCGCGCATCTCGTTCCTGTGTCGGAATCACTTATGACGGGCAGGTCGTCCTGATGGCGCTTGACGGACGTCAGGAGCCGTTCTCTGCCGGTGGCAGCGCCATTGAAATTGCGCACATCATGCAGGATGCGGGCTGCGTTGCCGCGATCAATCTGGACGGTGGTGGTTCGACTACCTATGCGGCGAAGGGCGAGGGGTCGGAGTCTATCTCCGTTGTCAACCGGCCCTCGGATGGCTATGAACGCTCGGTCAGCTCGACGCTTTTTGTTGTGTCGACCGCAAAACCGTCGAATGTGTTTGACCATGCGATCGTTTCTGCGGATTATGACTATCTGACGGTTGGCAGCGCGCTGCCGATCCAGGTATCCGGCGTTACGTCTACCGGCGGCGCGATCGCGCTTCCGGAGGGGACGACGCTGCAGGTGTCGGACGATAGCGTCGGTACGCTGAGCGGTAATGTCTTTACGGCATCTGCGCTCGGTGACGTACAGGTTCGCCTTGTCGCGGCGGACGGCACCGTGCTCGGTGTGAAGAGCCTGCATGTCGTCGAGCCGACGGAAGTGAAATTCAGCAAAGACACCTTGAATGTGATCTACGGCAAAACTGCACAGCTTCCGCTCGAGGCAACCTATAACGGAAATCCCGTGAAAATCAACCCCAATGATGTGCAGTTCGGTTTTCTGAAGATCTCGCTGCAGTCTATCGGTGAGTTGGAGGGCGGAAGCGTCAACACCACGAAGACGGAACTGGTGTTTGACTACCCCGAGGCGGGGACGATCTCTGGCTTTGACTTTACGCCAAACGCTGAGGGCAAGCTGCGCACGCTGACGATCGGTGCAGTCCAGAAAAGTAAGCTGCCTGAATTTCAGGCAACGATCAATCAGGAATTTGCCAGAGTGTACCAGATAGCTAAGGCCAACGGCTACTCGGATGAAGAGGCCGCGATCCAGGCGCAGACTGCGGCGGTCAACAAGGCGCTTGAGACTGCAGCAAAGATCACGGTCTATATGTATAGCGACGATGAGGCAAACTTTGATTTTGCGCAGGCGACCGGTGGAAGCGGGGTGCTTGCATGGCGTCGAGATGTTTCCAACGCCAACTATCAAAACGATGAGCAGACTTACTATCAGATCGATCCCGACGGCGGAATGGATGCCAGCTATACTTTCGCGGTGGATATGTCCAAGATGCCGATCCCGGAAAAACTCACGACACTTTTGTATATGCTTCCCGGTGGTGATCAGGAGGGACGCACGGCGTGGGACTTCCTGCTGCAGCTTGCCGAGCGTATCAGCCCGCTGACAACGGTCACAATCACGTTGACTGCACCGCAGGGCGTAACGATCGATACGTCGAATCTGCGCCTTGCAAATGAGTACTTTACCTTGACATCTGCGGAGGTAAAGGACAATACGCTCACGGTCGTGTGTAACTTTATTCAGCAGGGAGAACCCATTAACCCCGCAACTGCGAATCCGCTGTGCGTGCTCAGCGGCTTGAAGCTGATCGCAACAGACGAGGCGGCATGGGATGAAAACGGCCTGCTCAACTGCCAAATCAGCGGCAGCCTCAGCTATGACATCTATGCCCACTTCCATGTGCTCAAAACGTTGGCACAGCAGGAAGAGTATCAGGTTAAGTACGGTCTGTATCCCTATGATAACAGTGAGAACATCAACGGTGACTACGGCGCACATTTCTTCGAGACGGTCACTGACTTTACCGACAGCTTCCGCCTGCAGAAAAACGCAAAGGAAGGCTGGCTCAGAGAGAATGGCACATGGTGCTATTATCAGGACGGCGCGAGAGTTGTCGGTGTGCAGCAGCTGCCGAGCTATGAGTCGGAGGAGAGCGGACAGTTCTGGTTCGACTTTGACAGCGAGGGCAAGCTGAAAGGAAAACTGACGGGCATTTTCGAAAAGGACGGCGCGTCTTACTATGCGCGCGCCGGCGAACTTGTTTCCGGCTGGCAGTCGATCGCTGACGAGACCGGGACATCCTATTTCTACTACTTCGATAAGAAAGATTACAAGATGTATACCGGCGTTCGTACCGTTGATACGCTGACCTACACCTTTGACGATCAAGGCAGACTGATCCGCGGTGCGTTCCGCAAGACTGAGAACGGTACGAAGTACTATGTTGCCGGGGAATCTTGGTTCCGCCGCTTTGTGACGCTTGAGGAAGGGACGTATTGGCTGGATGAGAAGGGATACGTTGCCTATGGAAATGCCCATACCGTGACGACCAATGTCAAGGACATCACGTGGTATCACTTTGATGAAGAGACCGGCCTGCTGACCGGACTTTGCAATGGTTTTATTGATTACCAAGGCGAAAAATACTATTGCGACGAAAACGGCAAGGTGTTCTATGGCGCGATCAAAGTGGACGACGGCATTATCTTCACTGCGACACGCGGCAAAGTCTATGTGAACATGAGCTGCTACATCGACCAGACTACAGCGTGCAGAGGATGCACGTTGGAAAACGGCAAATACTGGTGCGATGAAAACGGCTATCTTGTCAGTGACGGCTTCGTCGATATCGATGGGGTCACCTACTACTTCACGGACTATGCCCGTGCCAAGGGCTTGACGAAGATCGGTGAGGACTACTACTTCTTCAATGCCGGCAGCGGCAAGATGTACAAGGACGCAAATATGTGGGTGCCTGTCAACGATTACGGTGTCGAGCCCGGAATGCATTACTTTGATGCAGAGGGCAAGATGTTCGTTCCCAACGTGGAAACCGGCGTCAAGAAGATCGTTGCCGAGAATGGCAAGCTGTACTTCACCATCGACGGCGTGAAGATGGTCAACGGTCTGTATGAGCTGGACGGTGCGTACTACTTTGCACGGTACGACGGTACGCTTGTGACCAATGGCTCTGCATATGTGGAGACCACGGAGCTGAGCGGCAACGGCTGGTACGGCTTCGGCGCGGACGGCAAGCTCATCAAGACCGGCTTTGTGACCGGCAACGGAAAGACCTACTACTACGCCGACGGCGTGCGTGCCAAGGGCTTGACGAAGATCGGCGAGGACTACTACTTCTTCAACGCCGGCAGCGGCATGATGTACAAGGACGCAAATATGTGGGTGCCTGTCAATGATTACGGCGTCGAGCCCGGAATGCATTCCTTTGATGCAGAGGGCAAGATGACCGGCAAGTAAACAAACATGATCCGTGTGCGGGGCCTCAGACAGGCTGATCGGCCCCGCACATATTTTCGTATGACTGAAAAAGAGGAATGGTATGAGGTTTCCAAACAACGTGAGACAGTATGACCATCGAGCAGGCGCGGAGGGGAACAGTGGAATTTAGTGTGATTGTTCCGGCCTACAATGCGAGCCGATTTTTACACAGATGCATTTCTTCGGTGCAGGCACAGGGCGTGACGGATTGGGAACTGATCATTGTTGACGATGGCTCTGAAGACGGCAGCGCAGAGCTCTTGGATGCTTACGCGAAAGAGGATCCAAGAATTCGAGTGATTCATCAGAAGAACACCGGTCAGTTTTTTGCCCGAAGAAGGGGCATCGACGCTGCGCAGGGAGACTATCTTCTTTTCCTGGACAGTGATGATGCGTGGATGCCGGATTGTCTGCAGACGCTTCAGACTGTGATTCATAACAATGTGCCGGACATGGTCCTCTACGCAGGACGGGTGATCCGTGAGGGGTCTGACGGTGCGCAGATGATCGGTCATGTTTTTGAGTCTGAGCAATGGCTTGCCGTTTCGCAAATGAAAGAAATGCTCATTTCCGGGGATGAATTGAATTCGCTGTGGCTGAAGGCTTTTCGGCGGGAACTGTTTCTTGGAGACGATACAGATTATTCATCTCTTGCGGGGGTGCATTGCGGTGAGGATAAGGTGCAGCTTTTTTACCCCTTGACACAGGCGGCAAATATCTTATATATTCCCAATTGCCTGTACAGCTATTATTACCGCACAGACAGCACAATACACAGCTTTGACGTGCGGGATATTTCAAGAAAGCTCTCCCAGGAAATGTTTTCTGTGCTTTCTCTCTACATGGAGCGGTGGGGTATGAACGACCGGCGCCATCAACAGCTGCTTGCGCTGTATCAGCTCAGGATGTATCTGAGCGTATACTTTGGCGTTCGCAAAAGCTGCGCGACGGCGCGTGAACGGCAGATACTCCGCAAGTACCCATGGGGCGGGATCGAAAAACAGTGGCGTCCATACTACAGGGAGATTCGGTGTCGGCTCAGCGTTTGCGAGCGCATCAAGCTGCTTGCTGCAGCCTTGCGGTTGTGACGCCAGCGCCGGAAGTCTCGAACCGAGGAAGCAAAACATGAAACGAATTCTGATCGTAAATAACAATATGCATATCGGCGGTGTGCAAAAAGCGCTGCTGAACCTGCTGCAGACACTGCATGCCGATTACGACATCACGCTGCTTTTGTTTTATCGCGGCGGCGCGCTGCTCAACGAAGTGCCTTCGGATGTCCGCGTGTGTGCTGCAGATGGTGCGTTTCGCTATTTTGGCATGACGAAAAACGATGTATCGACGGTTCGTGACCGGCTGCTTCGCACGTTTTGGGCAGGTACGACGCGCGTGCTTGGAATGCCCTTTAGTACACGACTCGCCTGTTTGCTGCAAAAGCGCATACAGGGGTTTGATGCGGCGATCTCTTTTTTGCACAGCGGGGCGGCACATACGTTTTATGGCGGGTGCAATGCGTTTGTCCTCAACTGCGTGGATGCGAAAAAGAAGATCACATATCTTCACTGCGATTATGGACATATCCGCGCTGCTTCGGCGTATAATGCCGATCTCTACCAGCGGTTTGACGAGATCGTGGCGTGCTCCGACGGCTGCAGGCGCGCGTTTTTGGATGCGCATCCGCAGCTTGCAGGCAAAACGTGTGTTATTCCGAATTTTCAGAATGATGCGGCGATTGTTCGCTTGGCAAAAGCGCAGCCGGTCAATTTGGACCATGGACGGCTGAATGTTCTGACTGTAGCCAGATTCGGGCGCGAAAAGGGGATCCTGCGCGCGCTGCATGCAGTGGCCGCACTGGGGGCACTGCGCGGTGGGCTGCGTTACTATCTCATCGGAGACGGTCTGGAGTATGCCGAGGCACAAAAGACCATAACGGAGCTGGGGCTTGACGATACAGTCGTTTTGCTTGGCGCGATGGAAAATCCATACGGCTATATGCGGGCGGCGGATGTGCTCCTGATCCCATCTTTTTCTGAGGCTGCACCGATGGTCATACATGAGTCCGCTTTGCTTGGTACACCGATTTTAACGACCGAGACCTCATCTGCGGTCGAGATGGTGAAAGACACGGGCTTTGGCTGGGTGTGCCCCAACACGCAAGCGGGTATCACGCAGGGGCTGCTGCGATTGCTGGATGCGCCGCAGATGCTGCGGACGCAGTGCGAGGCGCTTGGCGGAGTTGCGTTTGATGTGACGGCGGCAAAACGTAAATTTTCGGAGTTGATCAACGGTTATGATGAAGACACAACTTGATCACGGCGGTGTTGTAAGGACGGGCATTGGCGGTGCCGGTACGCTGTTTGGCTGCCTTTTGATCGCGCTGCTGCTCTGCATTGTGCAGATCAGCGGGAGCAAGATGCTGATTGCGGCCTGCTTGGCTGCCTTTTTGGCCTTTCATTTTTGGTCATGTTTTCAAAATGACGCTATGTGCGTGCTGCTGTTTTTCCTCCCATGGAGTCCGCTTTTGCGGATGGACCGCAGCAGCATCTCGTTATTTACCATTGCATTGCTTGTGACATGCTTGTATTATTGGCAGAGAGACGGTTTTCGCCTGTCACTGTATCAGATCTTGGTGACGGCATTTCTCGCGGTCACGACGCTGATCGCGAAGGCGATCCAGTCGAACCCCATTCAGAATCATTATCTGTTCTTTTTCATGATGCTTCTGCTGTTTCCTTGCGTGGCAAAGGGGCTTCGTGGCGCAGCCAATTTTTCGAGACTGACATTGTTTTTTTCCTGCGGCATCATTATGGCCGCGCTTTCCGCCCGGCAGATCGCGGCGTACCCGAACATTTCTCAGTACATCAAAGTGGATTCCTATCTGAAGATCACGCGGCTTTCCGGCTATTATCGTGATCCAAACTTCTATTCTGCGCATATTACCGCCTGTCTCGCCGGCGTCCAGCTGCTTATGAGCAGGGAACGGCAGCGCAGCCGGCAGATCGTCTGGCTCGGCGTTATGATGGTTCTTATCTACTGCGGGATGCTTTCGGCCTCAAAATCGTTCGTAATCGTTTTGGCGTGTCTGTTTCTTGTCTGGGTTCCGATCCTGCTCACCAGAGATAATGTGAAAAGAGGCATTTCTATCCTTGCTGGTGTTGCGTGCGCGGCTGCGGTCATACTTTTGTCCGCAGCGGTTCAAGACCTGCTGCATATGGTGATGTCCCGCTTTTCGAATGCGTCAAATGTTTCGGATCTGACGACACACCGGTCGGAAATATGGCGGATGTATCTGCATGACCTTAGCTACGATCCCGTGCTGATGCTGCTCGGTTCCGGCTTTACCAGCGTCACGCTTAGAATGAAGGCCTCGCATAATACCATCATTCAGGGCGTGTTCCAGTTTGGCCTGATCGGGCTTCCGGTGCTGTGTGCGTGGCTGGTAATGACGCTCAAGCGAGCAAGCTGCAGGAGCGGTTGCCGGAAAAATGCCTTTTTGCTCATGTGTGTCGGTGTTGTGCTGCCGTGGATGGCGCTGGATATTTTGTTTTTTGATGAATTTTTCCTACTGCCTGTCTATGCAGTGATCGGCGCCGGCTATGCGGCGTCGGGTAATGAACAGATCGACGGAAATGTTGTGAACTCTGCGGAAATGGCGAGGCGAACGTATGCAGATCATTTATGAACTGTCCTGGCTATGGACGCTGCTGGGCATTGCGCTCGCGGCAGCGGCGGTCTGCGTGGCCGCCGCCGCGCTGATCGCGCGGGCATCGCAGAAGCGATTGGGTAAGAAAACGGCCGTGCTGATCGGCGTCGCGGCATTCGCGCTTGCCGTTGTGGTCGTCATTCTGCTTGCCCGCACGGCGATGCCGCTTTGAGCGAAAGGGAGACATACCATGCCGCTGCAGATCGTCAGAAACGACATTACACATATGCAGGTCGATGCCATCGTCAACGCCGCAAACGCCTCGCTCTCAGACGGCGGCGGTGGGGTGGACGGCTGCATCCACCGCGCCGCCGGTCCGGAGCTGCTGGCGGAATGCAAAGCGCTCGGCGGCTGCGAGACCGGGCATGCGAAGCTCACGAAGGGCTATGCGCTGCCGTGCCGGTACGTCATCCACACGGTCGGCCCGCAATGGTGCGGCGGCGCGCACGGAGAGCGAGAGCTGCTCGCCGCCTGCTACCGGTCGTCGCTTGCGCTCGCGCTGGAGCACGGCTGTGCGTCGGTCGCGTTTCCGCTCATCGCCTCCGGTGTCTACGGATTTCCGAAGGATCTGGCGCTCAGGACGGCGATCGACGCCATCGGCGATTTCCTGCTTGCGCACGATATGACCGTCTACCTCGTCATCTTTGACCGCAAGGCGTATCAGATCGGCAGCAAGCTGTTTGCGGACATCACGGCATATATTGACGACCGCTATGCCGCGGCGCGTGCGGATGAGCGCGGTGCACGTCAGCGCCGCATGGAGGCGTATCCGGTCTGCGGCGCATCCGTGTGCATGCAGGCGGATGCAGCGCCGGCGCCGCGCGCCGTCGGAGTGCAGCACCCAGGCGCGCTCAAAGACGCACTCGAGCAGCTCGACGAGAGCTTTTCCGAGATGCTCCTGCGCAAGATCGACGAGCGCGGCATGACGGATGCGCAGTGCTACAAAAAGGCGAACATCGACCGCAAACTCTTTTCGAAGATCCGCTCGGATAAGGGCTATAAGCCTTCCAAGCCGACGGTCATCGCCTTTGCCATCGCTCTGGAGCTGCCGCTTAATGAGCTGCAGGATATGCTTCGCAAGGCGGGTTTTGCGCTCTCGCATTCGAATAAGTTTGATATCATCGTGGAGTTTTTCGTCGCGCATGGCAACTACAACGTCTTTGAGATCAACGAGGCGCTGTTCGCGTTTGATCAGAGCCTGATCGGCGCGTGACGCAGCGTGTCGGAAAATGTCGCCTGCCATGCGACCGGACAAAGCGCATACTGTCGTAAGATATGACTGTAAGGCAAAGCCAAGCAGTCATATTTTTTATACGGAGGTATGCAGCATGAAAAAGAACCTGACGGAGATCGTATTCATCCTCGACCGCAGCGGCTCTATGTCCGGCTTGGAGGCGGACACCGTCGGCGGGTTCAACGCCATGATCGCAAAGCAGAAAAGAGAGCCCGGTGAGGCGCTGATCTCGACGGTGCTCTTCGACGATGAGAGCGTTGTCATCCACGACCGCGTACCGGTGCAGAATATCGCACCGATGACAGAGCGGGATTACTATGTGCGCGGCTGCACGGCGCTGCTCGATGCCATCGGCGGTGCGATCCACCACATCGGTAACGTCCACAAGTACGCAAGAACCGAGGATGTACCGGAGCACACGCTCTTTGTCATCACGACCGACGGTATGGAAAACGCCAGCCGCCGCTATGACGGCGAACGGGTCAAACAGATGATCGAACGGCAAAAGGCGCGTCACGGCTGGGAGTTTTTGTTCCTCGGCGCGAATATCGACGCCGTCGAGACGGCGGGGCGCTTCGGCATCGGCGCGGATCGCGCGGTCGACTACCACGCCGACCGCGAGGGAACACAGCTCAACTATGAGGTGCTGAGTGAGGCGGTGTCCGCCGTGCGATGCAGCGCGCCGCTGGGCACAGCATGGAAGGCACGTATCGACGAGGATTTCCGTGCCAGAAAGCACGGCGGGAAACGCTGAGCCCGCTCTGCGGCGCAAAATGCACGCAGCCGCCGGATTTTTTCCGGCGGCTGCACCGCTTCTTTCCGGCACACGCTTGCGCAACGGGTGCAAAGGCGGTATGATAGATGCACCGATATTGAAAAACGGAGGAGAAACTATGAACATTGCTGTCATCACCGGCGCATCTGCCGGCATCGGCCGTGAGCTTGTCTACGCTGTGGACAAGGACGCGGAATATGACGAGATCTGGGTCATCGCCCGCAGAAAAGAGCGGCTCGAGGAGCTGCGCGGCAAGTGCCGCAATCCCATCCGGCCGATCGCGCTCGACCTCTCGGATCTGAGCAGCATCGACGCCTATCAGGCGCTGCTCGAGCAGGAGCAGCCCGAGATCCGCATGCTGGTCAACGCCGCCGGCTGCGGCGTGTTCGGCCCGTTTGCCGAGGCGGACCGCAAGAAGCTCATCTCGAGCGCACAGCTCAACTCGCTCGCGCTCACAGGCATGTGCCACGCGAGCCTGCCGTATATGCATTCCGGCAGCAATATCATCAACATGGGCTCGAACTCCGCCTGGCAGCCCGTGCCGTTTCAGGCAGTGTACGGCGCGAGCAAGAGCTATGTTCTGAGCCTTTCCCGCGCGCTCGGCCGTGAGCTGCGTCCGCAGGGCATCCATGTCATGTGTGTCTGTCCCGGCTGGATCAAAACGGAGTTCCAGCAGGTCGCGCACCACGATGAGTTCATCCGCTACGTGGACAAGTGGTACGGTCCTGATGAGGTGGCGGCGCAGGCCATGAAGGATCTCAAGAAGAAAAAGAGCGTCTCCATTCTCGGTCACCCTGTGCGCCGTCAGGTGCGTCTGGTCAAGCTCCTGCCGGTGGATACCGTCATGGACATCTGGTGCAAGCAGCAGGGCATTGAGTGAACGCGGCTTTCCGTTGATGATGTACTAACCCCCAGCCTGTCTGCATACACTTCTGTTATCGGGGGTGATGTGCATGAAACGCTGGAAGGTCTACGGCTGCGCGGCGGTGTTTCTGCTGCTGACAGCGGTGAAGATGATCGCACCGGCGGCTGCTGCGGATGCGCGCGCGGTGCTCGTTCCGGCCATCGGTGCGGACGACGATTACCGCGCCGTATTCGCCGAGATTCGCAGCGCGTTTTCGACCGCGCAGGTGGGGGAACAGGATGCGCGGCTGCAGCCGTATCTGCCGGAGGTGGATATGTCCGCATGGGCGACGCCCGCGCCCGAGCCCACGCCGACACCGACACCGCAGCCGACTCCTGAGCCGACTCCTGAGCCGACGCCGGAACCGACGCCGGAACCGACGCAGAGCCCGGAGCTGCAGGCCGCCTTCGCCGCGCGCGAGGCGTTTCTCGACGCGCAGGCGGTCTATTCCGGCTATGCCGTCCCGGCGAACGTCAGCTACGCGGTTAGCGAGTTGCCGTTTGCGCACGGCTCTCCGGTCGCGGGCTACACCTCGTCCGGCTTCGGCTACCGGCTGCACCCGCTGGAAAACAAGGTAAAATTTCACTACGGCACAGACTTCGCGGCCAATTCCGGCACGACGGTCTGTGCCTTTGCTGACGGCACGGTGCTCGCCGCCGGGCAGAGCGAGGGGTACGGCAACTATGTCAAGGTCGGTCATGCGGGCGGCTATGCAACGCTCTACGGTCACTGCAGCAAGCTGCTCGTGCGCGCCGGTGAGACGGTGACGCTCGGTCAGCCGATCGCGCTCGTCGGTGCGACCGGCAAGGCGACCGGACCGCACCTGCACTTCGAGCTCATGCACGACGGGTATTATTATAACCCGGAGTTTTACCTTGCCGCATGAAGCGCCGCCGCTTTTCACTCGAGGTGCGCCCGGGGGCAGTCGTGCTGCTCTCCGGGCTGTATTTTTTGCTGCCGCTGCGCTGGTGTGCGCGTCTGGCGCTGACCGTGACGGTGCACGAGCTCGGGCACGTCGCGGCGCTGATCTTGTGCGGCGCGCAGGTCTGCGGTCTGCGCATGGAAGGCTGCGGTCTTGTGCTGCGGTGCACGCCGCCGGAGGGTGCACTGCGCACGGTCACGGCGGCGCTGGCAGGCCCGGCCGCCGGTACGGGGCTGTTTTGCATTCTGCGCGGGCTTGGCTATACTGCGTGTGCGGAGCTGAGTCTGCTCTTTTCGTGTGTGAATCTGCTGCCGGTGCTGCCGCTTGACGGCGGGCGCGCGCTGTATGCCGCGCTCTCGGCTCTGGCGGGGGAGCGTGCGGCGGAGCGGACGCTCGACGTGCTCGGCCTGGTGCTGCCGGTCATGCTCATGGTGCTCGGTCTGGCGCTGTTTGCGCGCGGATTCGGACTCGCACCGGGGGTGTTCGGCGCGTGGCTGGCACTTTTGCAGCCGGGAATGACTTGCCAAGGCGCACAACATGATGTAAAATACTCCTACTATCAAATGTAGGAGTGTAGTATGGATCAGCGATTGGAACGCATCCTGCCGCGCGTGCAGAAGCCCGCGCGCTATACCGGCGGCGAATACCGCCAGATCATCAAGGACAAGGCGGAGGTGGACCTGCGCCTCGCTTTTTGCTTCCCGGATATTTATGAGATCGGCATGTCGAACATCGGCATGCGCATCCTCTATGCCACAATGAATCAGATGCCCGGCGTCTGGTGCGAGCGTGTGTTTGCCCCGTGGGGCGATATGGAGCAGGAGATGCGCAAGGCCGGCATCCCGCTCTATGCACTTGAGAGCGGCGACCCCGTGAGCGATTTTGACGTCGTGGCGTTTTCCCTCGGCTATGAGATGGCGTATCCCGCCGTACTCAATATGCTCGACCTCGCCGGCATCCCGCTGCGCAGTGCCGACCGCCCAGAGCTGACGCCGTTGGTCATGGCGGGCGGCCCGGCGTGCAGCAACCCCGAGCCGATGGCACCGTTTTTCGATCTCATGATCATCGGTGAGGGCGAGGAGGTCAATAACGAGGTGCTCGAACTGTTCCGGCAGGCGCAGAAGTCCGGCTGGAGCAAGACGCAGTTTCTTGAGGCGGCGGCCAAAATTCAAGGCGTGCTCGTCCCGTCGTTTTACGTCCCGCATTGGAATCCGGATGGCACGCTGCACGACCTGACCCCGACGCATGGCGCGCCGGCGCGCGTGACCAAGCGCATTATTCAGGATCTTGACGCCTGCTATTATCCGACCAATCCCATCGTCCCGAGCACGGAGATCGTGCACGACCGCGTGAATGTGGAGCTCTTTCGCGGCTGCATCCGCGGCTGCCGTTTCTGTCAGGCGGGGTATGTCTATCGCCCGGTGCGCCCGCGCAAGCCGGAGACGATCATCCGCCAGGGCATCGAATCGCTCAAAAACACCGGCTATCAGGAGGCGACACTGCTCTCGCTCTCGAGCAGCGATTACCGCCCGCTCGACGAGGTGTGCGACGGGCTGCTGGAATACTGTGAGCCGCGCAGCATGAGTCTCGCGCTGCCGTCGCTGCGCGCGGACAACTTCTCCATGGACATCATGAGCCGCCTGCAGAAGGTACGCAAGGGCGGCCTGACCTTCGCGCCCGAGGCCGGTACGCAGCGCCTGCGCGATGCGATCAACAAAAACGTGCGCGAGGAAGATCTGCTCCATTCCTGCCGCGTCGCCTTCGAGGGCGGCTGGAACGGCATCAAGCTCTACTTCATGCTCGGTCTGCCGACGGAGACGGATGAGGACGTGCTCGGCATCGCGGAGCTGGCCAATCAGGTGCTGCACACGTGGCGTATGTACGCGACGAACAAGGCGCGCGGCGTGCGCATCACGGTCAGCACGTCCTGCTTCGTGCCGAAGCCGCACAGCCCCTTCCAGTGGGAGCAGCAGGTGACGATGGACGAGTACAAACGCAAGGTCAACCTCCTGCGTGAAAACATCAAGGCCAGGAACGTGACCTACAACTGGCACGATCCGGATACGAGCTTTGTCGAGGCCGTGCTCTCACGCGGTGACCGGCGCATTGCCGACGTGATCGAGGAGGTCTGGCGCCGCGGCGGAAAGCTCGAGGCATGGGGCGATTACTTCTCGTTCGAGCGCTGGATGTCCGCCATGGATGCCTGCGGCGTCGATCCGATGCGCTACGCCTGCCGCGAGCGCGGCAAGGATGAGTTCCTGCCGTGGGACATCGTGGATATGGGCGTGCGCCGCGCACACCTGTGGCACGAGCGTGAGCAGGCGTATAAGGCTGAGCTCTCGCCCGACTGCCGCAAGCAGTGCACCGGCTGTGGTGCGCTCTCACTCATGACGGAAGGAGGCAAGTGCGATGCCTGAAAAGCTCAGACTGCGGTTTGAAAAGACCGGCCGCGCGATCTATATCTCGCACCTTGACCTCATGCGCACGATGCAGCGCGTGTTTCTGCGCGCCGACTGCCCGCTGAAGTACTCCGAGGGCTTTAACCCGCACGCACTCATTTCCATCCTGCTGCCGCTGTCCGTCGGCGTAGGAAGCGTGTGCGAGCTGATGGATTTCCAGCTGCGTGAGGACGTGGATCTCGCCGCGCTTCCCGAGCGGCTCACGGCGGTCATGCCCGAGGGCATCCGCGCGCTCGAGGCATATCCGGCCGGACGCAAGGTGCGCGAGCTCAAGTGGCTGCGTGTGACTGGCCGCTATGAATATGACCGTGCAGAGCCCGCAGAAATGGCGCAAAAGCTCAGCGCGTTCTATGCGCGCGACGCCATCGTCATCACCCGCAAGACCAAGCGCGGGGAGGGACAGATGGACATCGTGCCCGCGATCGCGGAGCTGCACATCCGCCCGGAGGACACGTGCGTGACGGTCGAGGCCGTCGTCTCCGCGCAGGAGCCGACGCTCAACCCCGACCACCTCGTCGCGGCGCTGCAGCAGCTCGCGCCGGAGCTGGCACCGGATTTTGCGGCCTTTACCCGGCAGGAGGTTTATACGGAAGATATGCAAATTTTCCGCTGAAAACACTTGCAATCGCGGAAAAGATGTGCTATCATCTTATGGCTTGTGCGAAACAGTGTTTCGCAAGATAACGACGGTCCGCTGCCGAGACCGGCTCTGTCCACCGGTATGAACGTCTGATAAAGGAAGGATTTCATTATGGATCTCATCAAAACTCTGACCGCGCAGTACATGAAACCCGAGCTGCCGGCCATGCGCGTCGGCGACACCGTGCGTGTCACTGTCCGCGTCAACGAGGGCAACCGTGAGCGTACGCAGGCCTTCGAGGGCACCATCATCGCCAAGAAGCACGGCGGCATCAACGAGACGATCACCGTCCGCCGCATCTCCTACGGTGTCGGCTGCGAGAAGGTTTTCCCGGTGCACTCTCCCACGATCGTGTCCGTCGATACCGTTCGCCGCGGCAAAGTCCGCAGAGCCAAGCTGTACTACCTGCGCGACCGCGTGGGCAAGAGAGCCAAGGTCAAAGAGCTTATCTAAGTGGATACTGCAAAAAAAGAGGCTTCGGCCTCTTTTTTTGCATTTTCAGGGTGTTTTTACGATCTGGCCGGAAAAGAATTCACACAATTTTAGTTGCCGAAAACGGGTCTGAGCGTGTATAATATAATATAGTTTACGAATTTTTGACACCGAGGTATTGAGAAATGGACAGCAAAAATCCGAACGGCGCCAATACCCGCGCCGAAGTGTATGACTGGATCCAGTGCATCATCTTTGCACTGGTGTTCTGCGTGCTGCTGTTTGTGTTTGGCGCGCGCATGGTCAACGTTGTCGGACACTCCATGGTGCCGACGCTTGAGCAAAACGACAAGGTCATCATCTCCAACCTGTTTTATCATCCCAAGCAGGGGGACATCGTTGTGCTGCGCAAGCAGACGCTCATGGATGAGCCCATCGTCAAGCGCATCATTGCGACCGAGGGACAGACCGTGGACATTGACTTTGACGACGGCGTCGTCTATGTCGACGGCAAGGCGCTCGACGAGCCTTATGTGAACGCGCCCGTGCACGACCGTGAAAACTTTGAGGGCAAGATCACAGTGCCGAAAGGCAGTGTGTTCGTTATGGGTGACAACCGCAATGCCTCCACCGACAGCCGTGACGCGCGCCTCGGCTGCGTGGATACGCGCTATATCATGGGCAGGGTGTATTTTACGCTCTTCCCGGTCAAGAATATCGGAGTTGTGAAATAATATGGCGCAGGATTTTGAAAAACTGAATATCCAGTGGTTTCCGGGGCATATGACCAAGGCGCAGCGCATGATCGAGGAGCACATGAAGCAGGTCGACGCCGTGTGTGAAATTCTCGATGCGCGCATCCCGATGGCAAGCCGCAACCCGGACATCGACCGTCTCGCGGGCGATAAGCCCCGCATCGTCGTGCTCAACCGCACCGACCTCGCCGACCCGAAGGCGACGGCGCGGTGGCGCGCTGCTTTTCAGCGGCAGGGCATGACCGTGCTCGAGACCGACAGCCGCAGCGGCAAGGGCGTCAACGGCTTTTCCGGTGCGGTGCGCACGGCACTGCACGATAAGATCGAGGCGTATGCCGCCAAGGGGCAGGTCGGGCGCGCGATGCGTGTCATGGTGCTCGGCATCCCGAATGTGGGCAAATCCACGTTTATCAATAAGGTGGCGCGGCGCAAGGCAGCCGCCGCCGGCGACCGGCCGGGCGTCACGCGCGGCAAGCAGTGGATCACAGTCGATCAGGGACTGGAGCTGCTGGACACGCCGGGTATCCTCTGGCCGCGCTTTGACAGTCAGGAGGTCGGCGAGCTGCTGGCCATCACCGGTGCGATCAAGGCTGAGGTGCTCGACCGCGAGACGCTGGCGGCAAACTTCATGCTCCGGCTCGCAAAGTTTTACCCCGACGCGGTGGAGCAGCGCTATAAGTTCCGCCCGGACCCCGCGTGCAACGGCTTCGAGCTGCTGGAGCAGGCGGCGAAAAAGCGCGGCTTTCTCATCTCCGGCGGGGAGTATGACCTCGAGCGCATGGCGGGTGTTCTGCTCGATGAATACCGCGGCGGCAAGCTCGGCCGCATCACGCTTGAGATGCCGGAGGCGGAAGCATGACGCAGGTCGATTTGTGGACACTGGAGGCAGAGCTCTGCACACCCGATACGCAGCCGCTGTGCGGCGTGGATGAGGCCGGGCGCGGTCCGCTTGCAGGGCCGGTGTGCGCGGCGGCGGTGATGCTGCCGCCGGGACTGGTGATCCCGGGGCTGAACGACTCCAAAAAGCTCTCGGAGAAAAAGCGTGAGGCGCTCTATGACACCATCCGCGCGCAGGCACTCAGCTACGGCATCGCGTTTGCGACCGTGGAGGAGATCGAGGAATACAACATCCTCGGTGCAACGTTTCTGGCCATGAACCGCGCCATCGCGCAGCTTGTGCCGCAGCCGGGGCTTGCACTCATCGACGGCAACCGCAGCACCGGCATCACCGTGCCGAGCCGCTGCGTCGTCGGCGGCGACGGCAAGTGCGCCGATATTGCGGCAGCCTCCGTGCTCGCGAAGGTCACGCGTGACCGCTATATGCGCGACATGGCGCAGACTTACCCGCAGTACGGATTTGAAAAGCACAAGGGCTACGGTACGGCGGCACATTACGCTGCCATCCGGGAATATGGGGCGTGTCCCATCCACCGGCCGTCGTTCCTGAAGAAGATGCACTGATATGGCCGGTGCAGTCAGGGGAACGCGCGGTGCGTGGGGTGAGGATTACGCGGCGGCCTACCTGCGCCGGCACGGGTATCGCATCCTTACGCGCAACTACAGCTGCCGCTTCGGCGAGATCGATATCATCGCCTCCGACCGGCACTATGTCGTGTTCGTGGAGGTGAAGCTGCGCGCGTCCGACCGGTTCGTGCGCGCAGGCGCGTATGTGACACCGGCAAAGCAGGCGCGCATCCGCACGGCGGCATCGCTCTGGCTGGCGGAACATGACACGCCGCTGCAGCCGCGCTTTGACGTGATCGAGATCTACGGCGATGCGGACACGCCGCGCCGCCAGCGCAGGATCAACCAGATAGAAAATGCATTTGAATAATGAGGGATCGGATATGAACTATTTCAGCACAAGAGACCATCAGCACATTGTTTCCGCCGCGCAGGCGATCGCCTGCGGCCTCGCGCCCGACGGCGGCCTGTTCGTGCCGGAGACGCTGCCGGAAGTGTCTGCGCAGCAGCTTCAGGCGCTGTGCGGCATGACGTATCAGCAGCGCGCCGTCGAGATCATGCGCCCGTTTCTGAGCGAGTTTTCCGACGAGGAGCTCGCGCACTTCACTGCCGCAGCCTACGGCAGCCAGTTTGACGATGCGGCCGTTGCGCCGCTGCGCCGGCTCGATGATACTACCGCGTTTCTCGAGCTCTGGCATGGGCCGACCTGCGCGTTCAAGGACATGGCGCTGCAGATCCTGCCGTACCTGCTCACGGCGAGCCTGAAAAAGTGCGGCGAGCAGCGGCAGGTGTGCATTCTCGTCGCCACCTCTGGCGATACCGGCAAGGCCGCCCTGCAGGGCTTCGCCGATGTGCCGGGCACGAAGATCCTCGTGTTTTATCCCTACAGCGGCGTGTCGGAGATCCAGCGCCTGCAGATGGTCACGCAGACCGGCAGCAATGTCGCGGTCAGCGCGGTGCGCGGCAATTTTGACGACGCGCAGACCGGCGTCAAGCAGATCTTCGGTGACAAGGCGTTTGCCGATGCGCTCTCGCAGCGCGGCTGGTTTTTGTCCTCCGCCAACTCCATCAACTGGGGCCGTCTGCTGCCGCAGATCGTCTATTATTTCTCGGCATATTGCGATGCCGTCAACGGCGGTATGATCGCAATGGGCGACAAGCTCAACTTCGTCGTGCCGACCGGCAACTTCGGCGACATTCTCGCCGGCTGGTACGCAAAGCAGATGGGTCTGCCGGTGGGCAAGCTCGTCTGCGCGTCCAACGCCAACAACGTGCTCACGGATTTCATCCGTACCGGCACGTATGATAAAAACCGTCCGTTTCACACCACAGCGTCCCCGTCGATGGATATCCTCGTGTCGAGCAACCTTGAGCGGCTGCTCTATTCCCTCTGCGGCAGCGACACGGAGGTCGCGGGCTATATGCAGCAGCTGCGTGAGCAGGGGCGGTATACCGTCTCCGATGCGCTGCTTGCCAAGATCCGCGAGACGTTTGCCGGCGGTTTCTGCAACGACATCCAGACGCGCGAGAAGATCGGCCGCGCGTGGCGCGACCACCGCTATCTGATCGACACGCACACGGCCGTCGCCTACCACGTGCTCGACGAGTACCGCTGCGAGACCGGCGATGCCGCCCCGCCGGTCGTCGTGTCTACGGCGAGCCCCTTCAAGTTCTGCGATCAGGTGCTGCGCGGCATCGGCGGCACGGCTGATGCCTTCGGCCCGGAGCTGATCCGCCGCCTGACCTGCGAGACACAGATCGATGCGCCCGCGCCGCTGACTGGCCTGGATGCGCGCCCGGTGCGCTTCGGCGGCTGTGTGGATCAGTCGCAGATGCTGCACACGGTGGACGAATTCCTGAAATAACGAAAGAATATGTAACGGACGGGGAGACCCGTCCGTCGGGTCAGAACGCCGCACTGCCTTTCTTGGTAAAGGTACTGCAAAACGTCTCATCCTTGCAGGAACAGGTGCCCTGCGTGTTTTTGACCTGAATGTGGTTCGCGTGGCAGCGCTTGCCGTCGGCATTGTAGGCGCAGTTGCTCACATCGCACGCGACATTGTGCTCACAGCAGTCTTTGGTATGGTCGCTCATGATCGTGCCTCCAGATCAGATTCCGGCCTTGCCGGTCAGATCTATTGTGTGCGGCGGGGCGCGAAATATACGGAGGAACGCAAATGGCATTGTATGCGATCGGCGACCTGCATCTGTCATTGGGTGCTGACAAGCCCATGGACGTGTTTGGCGGGCCGTGGGAAAACTATGTGGAAAAGATCCGGCTCGGCTTCTCGGCGCTGCATGACGAGGATGTCTGCGTGCTCTGCGGCGATCTCGCGTGGGGCATGACGATGGAGCAGGCGCTGCCGGATTTCCGGTTCATTGAGGCTTTGCCCGGGAAAAAGATCCTGCTCAAGGGCAACCACGACTTCTGGTGGAGCACGGCAAAAAAAGCCTACGATTTTTTCGAGGCGCATGACATGCACACCATGGATATTCTGAACAATAACTGCTATTTTTATGGTGACTATGCCATCTGCGGCACGCGCGGCTGGTTTTACGAGGAGGCCAAGGGTGAGGCGCATGACCGCAAGATCATGCTGCGCGAGGTCGGCCGGCTCGAGGCGTCGCTCAAGGCGGCGGGCGACAAGACCAAGCTTGTCTTTCTGCACTACCCGCCGAAGTATCTGGGCTATGAGTGCCCGGAGATCTTGGCGCTGCTTGATGCCTACCATGTGCCGCTGTGCTGTTACGGGCATATCCACAGCCGCGGCTGCCGCAGCGCCTTTCAGGGGCTGTATCATGATACGGAGTTTCGGCTGCTGTCGGCGGACTACATTTCCTTTTGTCCGCGCAGGATTCTCCCGTGAAACAGGTGTTGATTTTGAGATGCGAATCTGTTATAGTATTTAGGCATGTTCTTTCATACCAATTTTTATGTACACAAGATACCCGGCGATAAATGATTAGAGGAGGAAATCCAATGAACATCCAGAACATCGAAAAGAAAGAAAAGAATATGGCGACCTTTGAGGTGAAGGTCCCGGCCGACGTGTTTGATAACGCGGTCAACGAAGTATATAAAAAGAACAAGAGCCAGCTCTATGTGGCCGGCTTCCGCAAGGGCAAGGCACCGCGCGCCGTCATCGAGGGCATGTACGGCAAGGACGTGTTCTATCCCGAAGCCATCGAGACGCTGGCGCAGGAGGCTTTTGAGGCCGGCCGTGCCGAGTGCGGCTTTGAGTGCGTCGGCGCGCCCAGCCTGCTCGATCAGCAGATCAACGACGACAAGGAGCTCATCTACACCTTTGAGGTCGCCGTCTATCCCGAGGTCGTCCTCGGCCAGTACAAGGGCCTTGAAGTCCCCCAGAATCATGAGACGTTCGACGAGAGCAAGGTCGACGAGGAGATGTTGAATGTCCAGAAGCGCAACGCCCGTCTGATCGACGTTGAGCGCGAGGCGAAGCTGGGCGACCACACCACGATCGATTTTGCCGGCTTCATCGACGGTGAGCAGTTCGACGGCGGCACGGCCGAGAACTATGACATCGAGCTTGGCTCGAACACGTTCGTGCCCGGCTTTGAGGAGCAGATCGTCGGCATGAAGGCCGGCGACGAGCGCGACGTCGTCGTCACCTTCCCCGAGAACTATGTTGCGGAGCTGGCCGGCAAGGAGGCCACCTTCAAGGTCACCGTCAAGAGCGTCAAGGAGCCTGAGCTGCCGGAGCTGGACGACGAGCTGGCGAAGGACATCTCCGACTACGAGACCATCGCCGAGTACCGCGACCATGTCCGTGAGGATCTGGAAAAGCAGTTCAACGAGGAGCAGGAGTCCGATTACGCGACCCGCCTCATGAAGGCTGCCGTTGACAACATGACCGTTGAGATCCCCGAGCCCATGGTTCTGGCCAAGCTCGATGAGCAGCTGCGCAACTACATCTCCACCATGGGTGTCAGCCCCGAGCTCACCCGTGAGCAGGTGCTCGCCTCCATGGGCCTCGACGAGAAGACCTTCCAGGAGATCATGCGCCCGCAGGCCATGTTTGAGATCAGCACCGATCTGCTGCTCGATGCGATCGTCAAGGCCGAGAACATCGAGCTCGACGAGGGCGAGCTCGACGAGATGTACCAGAAGATGGCCGACGAGTACAAGATGGAAGTCGACCAGATCAAGCAGTATGTCGACGAGAAGATCATCGTTCTGGATATGAAGCGCCGCAAGGCTGCCCAGCTCATCCGCGACACCGCGGTGGACAAGGAGCCCGAGGTGAAGGAAGAGCCCGCTGAGGCCAAGGAAGAGGCAGCCGAGTAATTCCCCGAAAGCTGTTTGGATTCCGGGCAGAACGGTTATGCTCTCTTGGATAAGCGAAACACCGAAAGGAGCGTACCATGAGTTTAGTACCGTACGTTGTCGAGCAGACCTCCCGCGGGGAGCGCTCGTATGACATTTTTTCCCGCCTGCTCAACGACCGCATCATCATGCTGTCCGAGGAGGTCAATGACACCACCGCCAGCCTGATCGTGGCGCAGCTGCTGTATCTGGAGGCGCAGGATCCCGATAAGGACATCCAGTTTTATATCAACAGCCCCGGCGGCAGTGTGACTGCGGGTCTCGCCATCTATGACACCATGCAGTACATTAAGGCGGATGTTTCCACCATCTGTGTCGGCCTGGCTGCGTCGATGGGCGCGTTTCTGCTCTCGTCCGGCGCGAAGGGCAAGCGTCTGGCGCTGCCGAACTCGGAGATCATGATCCATCAGCCATCCGGCGGCAGTCAGGGTCAGTGCACGGACATTCAGATCCAGGCACGGCAGATCCTGCGCATCAAGGATCGCCTCAATCACATCCTCGCGGACAACACCGGCAAGCCGGTCGAGACCATCGCCGAGGACTGCGAGCGCGATAACTTCATGACCGCAGAGGAAGCACAGGCCTACGGTCTGGTGGACAAGGTCATCTATAAGCGATAATCTGTCAGGGGAGGGAACCGCCGTTCCCTCCCTGTTTCAAATGTAGAAAATGTGAGGTTTTTATGGCCAGAAATGACGAAAAGAAGAGCGTGCGCTGCTCTTTTTGCGGGAAACCGCAGTCGCTGGTAAACCGGCTCGTTGCCGGTAACGGCGTCTATATCTGCGATGAGTGCGTGCGCCTTTGCATGAGCATCATCGACGAGGGCTATGAGCCCGAGAGCGTCTCTACGGCACAGGTCACGCTCCGGCGCGACCAGCTGCCGAAGCCGGCTGAGATGCGTGCGACGCTCGATGACTATATCATCGGCCAGGACCGTGCCAAGGTGGTGCTGTCCGTGGCGGTGTATAACCACTATAAGCGCATCCTGCGCGGCGATCAGGACAGTGACGTCGAGCTGCAAAAGAGTAACGTCCTGCTCATCGGACCGACCGGCAGCGGTAAGACGCTCTTCGCCCAGACGCTGGCCAAGATGCTCGACGTGCCGTTTGCCATTGCGGATGCGACCACGCTCACCGAGGCCGGCTATGTCGGTGAGGATGTGGAGAACATCCTGCTCAAGCTGCTGCAGGCGGCGGATTTTGACGTCGAGCGTGCGCAGCGCGGCATTATTTATATCGACGAGATCGACAAGATCGCCCGCAAGAGCGAGAACACGTCCATCACGCGCGACGTCTCTGGCGAGGGCGTGCAGCAGGCACTGCTCAAGCTGCTTGAGGGCACGGTCGCAAACGTCCCGCCGCAGGGCGGACGCAAGCACCCGCAGCAGGAGTTTATTCAGGTCGATACGACGAACATCCTCTTCATCTGCGGTGGCGCGTTTGACGGCGTGGATAAGATCATCGAGCGCCGCATGGACAAAAAGTCCATGGGCTTCGGCGCCGAGATCCAGAGCGCCAAGGAGCGCAACCTGACCGAGATCATGAAGAATGTGCAGCAGCATGATCTGCTGAAGTTCGGCATCATCCCGGAACTGATCGGCCGCATGCCGGTCATCACGGCGCTGGCGAGCCTCAGTCGTGAGGATATGGTGCGCATCCTCAAAGAGCCCAAAAACGCCCTGACCAAGCAGTATCAGGCGCTGATGCAGTTTGATGACGTCGAGCTGGAATTTGAGGACGAGGCACTGGGCAAAATTGCGGATAAGGCGATCGCGATGGAGATCGGCGCGCGCGGCCTGCGCAGCGTCATGGAGGGCGTCATGACGGATCTGATGTATTCCGTGCCGTCCGACCCGACAATCAGCAAGATCACCATCACCGCAGCGTGCGTGGACGGCACCGAGCCGCCGCGCATCGAGCATCGGGAGCAGTGAGCCGGCGCTGACTGCACCCCTGTACCCCTGAGCGAAAGAGGAATCTGAATGGATAACACAACTTCTATGGATCATGTGGAATTTACCGACCGGCGCAGCCTGCCGATGATGGCACTGCGCGGTCTGACCGTGTTCCCGGGCATGATGCTGACCTTTGAGGTCGAGCGCAGCATGTCCATCGCGGCGCTGAACATGGCCATGAGTGACGATCAGATCATCTATCTGGTGCCGCAGATCGACATTGCGACGGATATCCCCACCCCGGAGGACGTCTACGGTGTGGGCACGGTCTGCCGCATCAAGCAGATGATGAAGCAGCCCGGCAGCAAGACCGTTCGCGTCATGGCCGAGGGCATCGAGCGCGGCCGGACGCTGGCCGTGCGCACCGATATGCCCTGTTTCGTTGCGGAGGTCGAACCGATGCCGGACGTCGCCGAGCGCAAGACCGCGCGGATCGAGGCGCTCATCCGCCATTGCTGCAACCTGTTTGATGCCTATGTGACCGTGTCCGGCAACATGGCGCCGGAGTCGGTCATCACGGTGCTCGGCAGCACGAACGCCGGCTTTGTGTCGAATTTCATTGCGCAGCACGTGTTTCTGCGTCCCGAGCAGAAGCAGGAGCTGCTTGAGCAGACGCGGCCGAGCCGCAGGCTTACGCTGCTGTCGAAAATGCTGCTGCATGAGACGAGTGTGCTCGGTCTGCAGCATCAGCTTGAGGAGGCGGCGCAGGATCGTCTCAACCAGACGCAGCAGGAGTATCTGCTGCGCGAGCAGATGAAGATCATTCAGGCAGAGCTCGGCGAGGCGGACGACCCCGACTCCGAGAGCACCGCCTATCGGGAGAAGATCCAGGCGCTGCACCTGCCGGAGGAATCCGAGCAGCGCCTGCTCAAGGAAGTCGACCGACTCAAAAAACAGCCGTTCGGCTCGTCGGAGGCGTCCGTCATCCGCAATTATCTGGACATCTGCCTCGAGCTGCCGTGGAATACCCGCACCGAGGAGCGGCTCGATGTGCGCGCCGCGCGCAAAGTGCTCGACGATGAGCATTTCGGCCTCGAAAAGGTCAAGGACCGCATCACGGAATATCTGGCCGTGCGCCAGCTCGCGCCCGATGTCAAGGGCGGCGTGCTGTGTCTGGTCGGACCTCCGGGCACGGGTAAGACGAGCATCGCCATGAGCATTGCCCATGCCACGAACCGCAAGCTCTCGCGCATTTCCCTCGGCGGTGTGCACGATGAGGCGGAGATCCGCGGCCACCGCAAGACGTACGTCGGCGCGATGCCCGGCCGCATCATCAACGGTCTCACGATCGCCGGCAGCATGAACCCGGTCATGGTGCTCGATGAGATCGACAAGCTCGGCAGCGACTACCGCGGCGACCCGTCCTCGGCGCTGCTCGAGGTGCTCGACGCGGAGCAGAACGATCACTTCCGGGATAACTTCATGGAGATCCCGGTCGACCTGTCGGACGTGTTTTTCGTTCTCACGGCAAACACGCTCGACACCATCCCGCGCCCGCTGCTCGACCGCATGGAGGTCATTGAGCTCTCGAGCTATACCGATGAGGAAAAGCTCCAGATCGCAAAGCAGCATCTGCTGCCGAAGCAGCGCAAAAAGCACGGTCTCAAGCAGGCGCAGCTGCGCGTGAGCGACGATGCCATCCGTGAGATCGTCACGCTCTATACGCGCGAGTCCGGCGTGCGTGTGCTTGAACGCAACCTTGCCGCCGTCTGCCGCAAGACCGCCAAGCGCATCGCGCTCGGTGAGTGCAAGAGCGTGCAGCTGCGCGCCGGCAGCGTGGCCAATTATCTCGGCCCCGCGCGCTACGAGCCGGAGCGTGTCTATGCGCAGGATGAGGTCGGCCTTGTGCGCGGCCTTGCGTGGACGTCCGTCGGCGGGGAAGTACTCGATGTCGAAGTCGCCGTGCTCGACGGCACGGGCAAGCTTGAGTTGACCGGCAACCTCGGAAACGTCATGAAGGAGTCGGCGCAGGCCGCCGTCACCTATATCCGCAGCCGTGCACAGCTGCTCGGCATCGACCCGGAGTTTTATAAGAACAAGGATATCCACATCCACTTCCCGGAGGGCGCCGTGCCGAAGGACGGTCCGTCAGCCGGCATCACGATCTGCATCGCGGTCATCTCCGCGCTCACGAACACGCCCGTGCGCCGCGACCTCGCCATGACGGGCGAGATCACGCTGCGCGGCCGTATCCTGCCGATCGGCGGCCTGAAGGAAAAGACGATGGCTGCCATGCGCATCGGCATCACGACGGTCATCATCCCGCGTGAGAACGAAAAGGATCTGGAAGAGATCGACCCGACCGTGCGCAGCGCGCTCAAGTTCGTCACGACCGACCATGTGGACAAGATCCTCGATGTTGCGTTCGGCCGCCGGTTCGCTGCGGCCGTCAAGGCGGCGCATTCCGACGCGCACGCCGATACCGCGAACGTCAATCTGCGCCAGTGAGGTGAGCATATGCCGACCCTGAACCTGAATAAGGCGGAGTTTCTCAAGTCCGCCGTCAGCCCGTCCGGCTTTCTGGCGGCTGACCTGCCGTGCATCGTCTTTGCCGGCAAGTCAAACGTTGGCAAGTCCTCGGTCATCAACCGGCTGCTCAACCGCAAAAATTTTGCCCGTGTCGGCTCGCAGCCCGGTAAGACCGTCCATGTCAATTATTTCTGCATCGACCGCCGGGCGTACTTTGTCGACCTGCCGGGCTACGGCTATGCCAGCGTCGCCAAAACGGAGCGCGACCGCTGGGGCAAGCTCATGGAGGATTTCTTCGCTGACCCTGCGCGCATCACGCTCGGCGTCATGATCGTCGACGCCCGCCACAAACCCACGGCGGATGATGAGACGATGGCCGCGTGGTTCCATTCCACCGGCTGCCCGATGGTCGTCGTGGCCAACAAGTGCGACAAGCTCAAAAAGTCGGAGATCGAGCCGAATCTCGCGCGCATCCGCGCCACGCTGCAGCTGCCGGATGACGCGGTGCTGCTGCCGTTTTCGGCGGAGAAGGGCACCGGGCGCGAGGCACTGCTCGGGGAGATCCTGCGTGCCGTCGGCTGAATCAGAAACGCTGTGCAGAGCGTGCGATTGCGCGCTCTGCACTTGTTTTTTTGACGGGGACTTGCTATAATGCAATTTTGTAGGAATGGGAGGTGCGTGCGTGAACACACTGCAATCGATCTGGAACGGGCTCGACTGGTCATATCTGCTCAATATCGTGCTGTCGGTCGTTCCGGCGCTGCTGTGCATCACGTTTCACGAGGTATCGCACGGCTGGGTCGCGTATCGTCTCGGCGATCCGACGGCGAAGGACGCCGGGCGTCTCACGCTCAACCCGCTCAAACATATCGACATGATGGGTCTGCTGATGATGGTCGTGTTCAAGTTCGGCTGGGCGAAGCCCGTACCGGTGAACATGATGCGCTTTCGCAATCCCAAGCGCGGCATGGCGCTCACGGCGCTGGCCGGGCCGGCATCCAATGTGCTGCTCGCGCTGGTGTTTCTGTTTTTATACGGTCTGCTGTACCGGGCGCTGTCTTCGGTGCAGTTTCTGCTGGACATGATCTGGCTGACGGCGTACATCAGTCTGGCACTGGCCATTTTCAACATCATCCCGGTCTCGCCGCTCGACGGGTCGAAGGTGCTCTTTGCGCTGCTGCCCGACGCGGCCTATGCAAAGCTCATGCGCTATGAACGCTACGGGATGATCCTGCTGCTCGTGCTGGTCGCGAGCGGCGTGCTCGGCAAGCCGCTCACCACGGTGACGGAGGCCGTGTTTGACAAACTCTTTGTATTTGCGGAGTGGGGCTATGAACTTATCGGCATCTTCGGCTAAGCCGGGCGATCCAACTTATTTTCTCGAGGGCATCATCCATGACAAGAGCGAGATGGCGGATTTTGAAGGTCCGCTGAGCCTGATCCTGCTGCTGCTGTCGAAGAATAAGATCGAGATCCGCGACATCAAGATCTCGGACATCCTCGATCAGTATCTGGAGTACCTCAACGCCATGGAAAAGCTCGATCTCGAGATCGCGAGCGAGTTTGTGCAGATGGCGTCGTATCTGCTCTATATCAAGACGCGTATGCTCCTCACCGAGGAGAAGGAGGTCACGGAGCTCGAACAGCTCATCGCCTCGCTCGAGCAGCTCAAGTGCAAGGATACGTATGCGGCGGTCAAGACCGTCACACCGATGCTCGAGGCCGCGGCGCAGACCGGGCTGCACTATCTGTCGCGCCCGCCGGAGCCGCTTCCGAAAGCGGCGGGGGAGTACCGCTACCGCATCGAGGAAGCCGATCTTCTGCGCGCGCTGCTGTCCGTTTTTACGCGCGGTGGTGCAGCGTCGACGGATGCGCTGCAAATGGCAGCGCCCAAGCGCATCATCTACAGTGTGCGCGATAAGTGCCGCACGCTCATTGACGAGCTGCGCGAGCGGGGGAGCATGCCGCTCAACGCGCTCTACGGTCAGTGCGAGAGCCGCAGCGAGATCGTGGCGACCTTTTTGTCCGTGCTCGAGCTGTGCAGTCTCGGCCACCTGATGCTCTCGGAGCAAAACGGCGAGTATGTCGCAAGCTTCACGGGCGGCACGACGGACGATATTCTGGAATCCATTGTTGAGTGAGAAATTTTATGGAACACGACGAATTGCTTTCGGTCATTGAGGCCATCTTATTTGCAGCGGGTGATCCCGTGCCGGCGTCGCGCATCGCGCTCGTCACCGGTGAGCAGACGCAGACGATCATCTCGGCTGCCAAGGACCTTGCTGCGGCGTATGAGGAAAACCGCTGCGGTATGCGTCTGGTGCAGATGAACGATCTGCTGCAGCTTTGCTCCGCCCCGGAGTATGCCGACTACATCCGACGCACGCTCGAGCAGCGCAAGCCGCCCAAACTCTCGCAGCCGGCGCTGGAGGTGCTGGCGATCGTGGCATATTTTCAGCCGGTCACGCGCGCATATGTTGATCAGGTGCGCGGCGTGGACAGCGCCTACACGGTCACGACACTGCTGGAGCGCGGGCTCATTGAGTCCTGCGGCAAGCTCGATGCACCCGGCCGCCCGTCACTGTACCGCACGAGTGCGCTGTTTTTGCGCACCATGGGCATGCAGTCGCTCGACGAGCTGCCTGTGCTGCCGGATCTGTCGTCCGATGAGGGCGCGGAAAAGCTTGAGCAGGCCATCTCGGAGCTGCGCGGCCGCGGCGAACAGATGGAGCTGACCGACACGGAGGAAAAACCGACAGGGGAGTGATGCCGATTGACGGCCCTGTGGATCATCCTGGCGATCGCGCTGGCGCTGACGCTGCTGAATCTGCTGCCGGTCGGCGTGGATGCGGCGTACGCCGAGGGAGCGTTTTCCCTCGCTGCGCGCATTGGTCCGGCGCGGCTGCACCTGCTGCCGAAGGCGCCGGATGCAAAGCCCGGGAAGGCAAAAACCAAGAAACCGAAGAAGAAAAAAGCAAAGAAAAAGTCTGCGCCGCCGGACGCGCAGATGCTGTTCAATCTGGCGGAGCTCGGCTTGCAGGCACTCGATCGTTTGCGGCAGAAGCTGCACGTGCTGCTGCTGCGGCTGGTATTTGTGTCCGGTGCGCCAGACCCGTATGACACTGCTCTGGCGTTTGGCTGTGTCAACGCCGCGCTCGGAGCGCTCACGCCGCTGGTTGAGCGGACGCTGTGCATCGACGAGCGGGACATTCAGACCGGCGTTGATTTTGACGCCGAGCGCCCGCATATCGACGCACGCATCGTCTGCACGATCCGCATCGGGCAGATCGTCGCCGTCGCGCTGATATTCGGCGTCGGATATTTGAAGCAAAAGCTGCAGGCAAAGAAGGCTCGCGCCGCGCGCGCAAAGACCGCGCCGGACACGCAGGAAAGGAAGGTCAGCAATGGATAATCAAATCAGCGCAGTCATGACTGCGACTATGAGCAAGATCAAGGAAATGGTGGACACGAACACCGTCGTCGGCGAACCGATCACGACGCCGGATGACATCACGCTCATTCCGCTCTCGCGCGTCAGCTTCGCCTTCGCCAGCGGCGGGTCGGAGTTTCCGATGAAAGAGAACCAAAACGGCGTCGGCTGCGGCAGCGGCGCAGGCGTCAAGGTCGAGCCGATGGGCTTTCTGATCGTCAAGGACGGCAATGTGCGTATGCTCAACGTCATGCCGCCCGCCTCGAACACGTTCGACCGGCTCATCGACATGACCCCGCAGGTCATTGACCGCATCGACCGGTTCATCGACCAGCGCAAGGCCGACAAAGTATAATTCACGCTCTGAGCGCCCATAATAAGCACCGCCCGAAACTTCAAAAGGGTGGTGCTTGTTTTGAAACGGACGATATTTGCGCTCCTGTGCGCGCTCGCCATGCTCTTTCCGTGTGCGCCGTGCGCCTACGCTGCCGGGACGGACAATACGGCACAGGCCGCCATCGTTGTGCATCCCGAGACCGGAACGGTGCTCTATGAAAAGAATGCGGACGCACGCCTCGGTATTGCCAGCACGACGAAGATCATGACGGCGCTCGTCGTGCTCGAGCACTGTGCGCTCGGGGAATCGGTCGAGATCCTGCCGGAATACACGGCGGTCGAGGGCTCGTCGATGTATCTGCGCGCCGGAGAGACGTATACGGTCGAGGAGCTGCTCTACGGCATGATGCTCGTGTCCGGCAATGACGCCGCGCTCGCGCTCGCATGCCACACGGCGGGCTCGGTGCAGGCATTTGCAGACATGATGAACGATAAGGCGCGTGCGCTCGGCATGACCGGCAGCGCCTTTCAAAACCCCAACGGGCTTGATGCCGAGGGGCATTATTCCACGGCGCGCGACATGGCGGCGCTCACCTGTGCGGCTATGGCGAACGACACATTTTGTGCCATCGTGGCCACCGAGCGCGTGACTATCGGAGGGCAAACGCTCGTCAATCACAACCGGCTGCTGCGCTGCTATGACGGCGCGATCGGCGTCAAGACCGGCTACACAAAGGCATCCGGACGCACGCTCGTGTCCTGTGCACAGCGCGGCGCGACGCGCTTTGTCTGCGTGACGCTGTCAGATCCGGATGACTGGAATGATCACACGCGCCTGCTCGACTGGGCGTTTGAAAACTATGCGTATCGCGCCGTCGCCGGAGATACGCCGGTCTATGCCGTTCCGGTGCTCTCCGGCACGGTGCAGGTCTGCGCGGTAACACCGGAACAGGAGGCTTATCTGCTCCTGCGTCCGGAGGACACGGTGACGCTCACGGCGGAGCTGCCGCGCTTTGCGTTTGCGCCGGTGCAGCAGGGGGCGCAGGCAGGCACACTTACGGCGGTGGGTCCGGCGGGGCAGAGCGTCACGGTGGCGCTGTGCTACCGTGATCCGGCGGCGCTTGACCCAAGCGTGAAGGCCACGCCGTTTGCACGGCTCGGCCGCCTGTGGACGCGCGTCAGCCGGTATTTTTCCGCTTACTATCCTGAATTTTGAGGTGATGACCATGCAGCAGCGGCTGCAAAAGTGCATTTCCGAGGCGGGCGTTGCATCCCGCCGCGCGGCGGAGACAATGATCTCCGCAGGCCGTGTGACCGTCAACGGCTGCGTTGCACAGCTCGGCGCGCAGGCAGACCCGGAGACCGACGTCATCTGCATTGACGGCCGTCCGCTGCCGTCCAGAGCGCCGAAGCGGTACATAATGCTCAATAAACCGCGCGGCTATGTCACGACGCTGCACGATGAGCACGGGCGCAAAACGGTGGCGGATCTCGTAGCATCATTGGGGGAGCGGCTGTATCCGGTCGGCCGGCTGGATCTGGATTCCGAGGGGCTGCTCATTTTGACGAATGACGGTGAGATCGCAAATTGCCTCATGCACCCGTCGCACGAGATCACCAAGACGTATGAGGTCGACGTTGCGGGCGGCGATCTTGCAGCGGCAGCAGAGGTCATGCACGCCGTCACGGAGCTGGAGGGCTATCGCGTCCGCCCGGCGGAGGTGACGGTGCTCGCGCCTGGCCGCCTGTCCGTCACGATCCATGAGGGACGCAACCGGCAGGTGCGCCGCCTGTGCGCGCTCGCGGGTCTGCGCGTGCTGCGCCTTGTGCGCGTGGCGGAAGGAGAGCTGCGCCTCGGCACACTCGCGCCGCGCCGGTGGCGGGAATTGACCGACAAGGAGGTCGCCTACCTAAAATCGCACCTTTGAGGCGAGGAAGTTTATGCAAGTTTTTCGCGCAAAAGTTGCAGATGTGACTTGCAAAATACCCGGCATTTGCTTAAAATATAAAAATACGCTGCGACATAGCAGCAAAAAATGCGTATTTGCAAGGTGAACATATGGAAATGGATATATTGTCTGTTTTGGAACATAAATTTCCCTCCTTTTCGAAGGGGCAGCGGACGATCGCGCAGTTTATTCTCAAGAACTATGATAAGGCGGCTTTCATGACGGCTGCGCGCCTCGGCGAAGTGACCGGCGTGAGTGAGTCGACCGTCGTGCGCTTTGCGGCCGACCTTGGCTATCGGGGCTATCCCGGCATGAAAAAAGCGCTGCAGGAGATCGTGCGCAACCGCCTGACCTCGGTCGAGCGCATCGAGGCGGCTGAGAGCACCATGGACGGGCATGATGTACTCAAAGCGGTGCTGCGGGCCGACATCAATAACCTTCAGGCCACGCTCGACGAGATCGATCAGGATTACTTCAATCAGGCGGTCGATATGATCCTGTCCGCAAAGCACATCTACATCATCGGCATGCGCACGTCCACGACGCTGGCTGATTTTCTGGCGATCTATCTTAAGCTCCTGCTCGATGACGTCACCGTTGTCAAGGAGATCGCCGCGCGCGAGGTCTATGAGCAGCTGCTGCGCATCGGTGAGGGCGACCTCATCATCGGCATCAGCTTCCCGCGCTATTCCAAGCGCACGATCAGCGCCATGAAGTTTGCGCGCGACCGCGGTGCACGCTGCCTCGGCCTGACGGACGGCAAGGTCTCGCCGCTCAATGAGATCTCGGACGTCTGCCTGTATACGAAAAGTGAGATGGTTTCGTTCCTGGATTCTCTCGTCGCACCGCTGAGCATGATCAACGCGCTCATCATGGCGGTCAGCGCGCGCGACCGTACGCGCACGTTCGAGACCTTCCGGGAGCTGGAGAACGTCTGGAAAGAATACGAGGTGTATGGAACCGTTGAAAGCTGATGTAGTCGTGATCGGCGGCGGTGCGGCCGGGTCCATGTGTGCGCTCACAGCGGCGCAGCGCGGGCTGAGCGTCGTGCTGCTCGAGCCGAACAAGATGCTCGGCAAGAAGCTGCGCATCACCGGCAAGGGCCGCTGCAATGTGACAAATAACTGCGACATCAAGACCGTGCTTGCAAACATCCCCGGCGATGGACGCTTTCTCTACAGCGCGCTCAACCGGTTCGAGCCGCGCGACACGATGGCGCTGTTTGAATCCCTCGGCGTGCCGCTCAAGACCGAGCGCGGCAACCGCGTGTTTCCGGTCTCCGACCGCTCGCACGACATCGCCAATGCGCTTGAGCGCGCCTATGCGCACGCAGGGGGGCGCGTTCTGCACGCCGCTGCGACCGATATTCTGACGCGCGACGGCGCGGTCTGCGCCGTCGTGACCACGGAGGGCACGATTGACTGCGGCGCGGCCGTTGTCTGTACCGGCGGCATGTCGTACCCGCTCACCGGCTCGACCGGCGACGGCTATCGCTTTGCGCAGCAATTCGGCCACACGGTCACGCCGCTGCGCGCCTCGCTCGTGCCGCTGGAATCCAATGACCCTTGGTGCGCCGAGATGCAGGGCTTTTCCCTGCGCAACGTGACGCTCACGGTCTATGATGAGCACAATAAGCAGGTCTATTCCGACCTCGGCGAGATGCTCTTCACGCATTTCGGTGTCTCCGGACCGCTGGTCCTTTCGGCAAGCGCGCATATGCGTGACTTCTCGCAGCACACCTACCGCCTGTCCATCGACCTGAAGCCGGCGCTGGATGAAAAGAAGCTCGACGCGCGCATCCTGCGTGATTTTCAGAAATATGCCAACCGGGACTTTAAGAACGCGCTCTACGACCTTGCGGGTCATGCCATGATCCCGGTGCTCGTGCGCCTGTCAGGTATTCCGGAGGATACGAAGGTCAACACTGTCACGCGCGAACAGCGGCACAAGCTCGTGGAGCTGTTTAAGCATTTCCCGGTCTCCGTGTGCGGTACGCGCCCGATCAGTGAGGCGATCATCACCTCCGGCGGCGTGTCGGTCAAGGAGATCAATCCCCGTACCATGGCATCCAAGCGGATGCCGGGGCTGTATTTTGCCGGAGAGGTGCTCGATCTGGACGCCTATACCGGCGGTTATAACCTGCAGATCGCGTGGAGCACCGGCTATGTGGCCGGCAGCGCCGTCTGCACATGACATGGAAAGGAAACGAACGTTTTGGATACTCATATTACCGTTGCCATTGACGGCCCTTCCGGTGCCGGAAAAAGTACGATCGCCCGCGCGGCTGCGCGTCGCTTTGGTCTGATCTATGTGGACACCGGCGCGATCTACCGCACCGTCGGTCTTGCCGGAGAGCGCGCCGGCGTGAACTGTTCGGATGCCGATGCCATGCAGGCGCTGCTGCCGACGCTGCACATCGAGCTCGTGTATGATGCGGCGGGGGAGCAGCGGATGCTGCTCAACGGCGAGGACGTTTCGGAAACGATCCGTCTGCCGGAGGTGTCACTGCTGGCCTCGCGCGTGTCGGCGCTGCCGGTCGTGCGCGCGTTCCTGCTTGATATGCAGCGCAGCCTTGCCCGCACGCAAAGCGTCGTCATGGACGGGCGCGATATCGGTACGGTCGTTTTGCCGGATGCCGGGCTGAAGATCTTTCTGTCCGCCTCGGCGGAGTGCCGCGCGCAGCGCCGCTGGCGTCAGCTGCAGGAAAAGGGTATTCAGGAGCCGTATGCCGACGTGCTGCGTGAGCTCGAGCAGCGCGATTACGACGATACCCACCGTGCCATTGCGCCGCTCAAGGCAGCGCCGGACGCCGTGCACATCGACACGAGCGAGCTCACGCTTGAGCAGAGTATTGATGCCGTGTGCGCAGCCATCCGCACGCGCTTCGGACTGGAGGCGGACGCATGAGGGAGCTGCGCGTCGCCAAGTCCGCCGGTTTTTGCTTCGGCGTCAGCCGCTCGGTCAAAATGGCCGAGGAGATGCTTGCGGCCGAGGCGAACTGCTACAGCCTTGGTGAGCTGATCCATAACGACGACGTTGTGCAGCACCTGCGCTCCGAGGGGCTCACGGTCGCGGACGGACCGGAGCAGATCCCGCAGGGCGCGTCGGTCATCATCCGTTCCCACGGCGTCAGCCGTGCGGAGTTTGAGGCCGTGCAGCATACGGGCGCGACGGTGTATGACGCGACCTGCCCAAAGGTCAAGCGCATCCACGAGATCGTGGCGGAGGCCTCCGCTGAGGGGCGGCAGCCGGTCATCATCGGAGCTGCCGACCATCCGGAGGTGCGTGCGATCTGCGGCTGGTGCATATCCCCAATTGTGGTCAATGACGCCTCACAGCTCGCCGCGCGTATCGCTGACGGCACCATCGACTGTGCAAAACCGCTGACTGTTGTCATCCAGACGACCCAAACGCAAGAAAAACTGCTGGAATGTCAGAAAATTATAAAAAAAGAGTGTACAAACGCCAAATTGTTTGATACAATATGTGGTGCTACGTTTACACGTCAGACAGAGGCCGCGCAGATGGCCCGCAACTGCGATGCAATGGTCGTTGTCGGCGGCAGCCACAGTGCAAACAGCCGCCATCTCTACGAGATCTGCTGCAGTGCGTGTGCAAACGTGCAATTTATTGAAAACGCAGCGCAGCTTGATACAAGCGCGTTCGTACATGCGGATACGGTCGGCTTGACAGCCGGGGCCTCCGTGCCTGCATGGATCATTAAGGAGGTAAAACAAAAGATGAGCGACGAGATCCTGACTCAAGAAAATCCCATGGAGACTGAAAATTTTGATGAAATGCTGGAGGCATCTCTCAAGCCTATATATAATGGAGAAAAGGTAACCGGTACGGTCGTGGCCATTTCCGCCACCGAGATCAGTGTCGATATCGGCACCAAGTATTCCGGCTTCATCCCGACCAGCGAGTTCACTGACGACGGCATCAAGGTTGAAGATGTCCTGCACGTCGGCGACAGCATTGAGGCGAGCGTTGTGCGCGTCAACGATGTCGAAGGCACTGCGATGCTCTCCAAGAAGCGTCTGGACGCCGTGAAGAACTGGGCCGCCATTGAAGAGGCACAGGAGAGCGGCGAGATCGTTGAAGGCAAGGTCACCGAGGACAACAAGGGCGGCATCGTTGTGTCCGTCAAGGGCATCCGCGTATTCGTGCCCGCTTCCCAGTCCGGCCTGCCGAAGGACGCGGCCATGTCCGAGCTCGTCGGCCAGACCGTGCGCCTGAAGATCACCGAGGTCAATCGCGGCCGTAAGCGCGTTGTCGGCTCCATCCGCGCTGTCGCCCAGAAGGAGCGCCGCGAGCGTGCCGAGAAGATCTGGAGCGAGATCGAGGTCGGCAAGCACTATCACGGTGTTGTCAAGTCCCTGACGTCCTACGGTGCGTTTGTTGACATCGGCGGCATTGACGGCATGGTGCACGTCTCCGAGCTGAGCTGGAGCCGCATCAAGCAGCCGTCCGACGTGCTGTCCGTCGGCGACGAGGTCGATGTCTACGTTATCAGCTTCGACGCGGAGAACCACAAGATCTCCCTCGGCTACAAGGATCCCAACGGCAACCCCTGGACCAAGTTCATGTCCACCTTCCAGGTTGGTGACGTGGCGAAGGTCACCATCGTCAAGCTCATGCCCTTCGGCGCGTTTGCCGAGGTGCTGCCCGGTGTTGACGGCCTGATCCACATCTCCCAGATCGCCAACCGCCGCATCGGCAAGCCCGATGAGGTGCTCACCGTCGGCGACATTGTCGATGCGAAGATTACTGCGATCGACGAGGAGAAGCACAAGATCTCCCTGTCCATCCGCGCGCTGACCGCTCCCGAGCCGGCTCCGGTGCGTGAGCGCCCGGCCAAGAAGCCGATGGCTCCCGAGGCCGACGCCCTCGTCTATGAGATCTCTGCTACCGGTGAGGCCACCGGCAACATCCCTGAGATCGACTTCGACGATGTCGACGAGTAATTGGTTTTGAAAGCATCCCTGCACACGCGTGCAGGGATGCTTTTTTTGCTGCCCGCACCTTGCGCCGGGGCGTGTTTCTGATTATAATGAAACCATAACAACTGTGTATGTACATAACAGCAACGGAAAGAAAGGAGCGATCCTATGGCACTTTACGGGAAGATCAGGGCAAAGCTCGGCGGCAAGCCGTTTTGCACGATGGTCGTACTGGCGGCAGGCTCGTCCAAGCGAATGGGGCGCGACAAACTGATGATGGAGGTCGGCGGTGTGCCGGTGCTTGTGCGCTCGCTGCAGGCGATGCAAAACTGTGCCGCGGTCGACGAGCTGATCGTTGTCACGCGCACGTCGCGCCTCGAGGAGATCGCGGCGCTGCGCGACCGCTATGCTCTGACGAAGATGACCAAGGTCGTTGTCGGCGGCATGACGCGCGCCGAGTCGTCGCTGGCCGGCGTTCTGGCTGCGAGCAACCGTGCCACGCTCATCGGCGTCCATGATGCCGCCCGCCCGCTCGTGACGGATGTGATCATCACTGATACGATCAGCGCGGCGCAAAAGAGCCGCGCGGCCGCGCCCGGCATCCCGGTGCGCGACACGGTCAAGGTAACGTCCGACGGCATCATTACCGGCACGCCCGCCCGCTCGACGCTCTCCGCCATTCAGACGCCGCAGGTGTTTCACGCGGATCTCATCAAGGCTGCGCTTACCAACGCCATGCGCAAGCATCTGGCCATCACGGACGACTGCTCGGCGGTCGAGCAGCTGCGCGTGAAGCCCGTCGTGACGCAGGGCTCGGAGGAGAACATCAAGATCACGACGCCCATCGACATCGAGCTTGCCGAGCTCATTCTGAGGAGGCGCGGCAAGGCATGATGCGCATTGGACACGGATATGACGTGCATCGCCTCGTCCGCGGCCGCAGGCTCATCCTCGGCGGCGTCGATATCCCGCACGAGACCGGCCTGCTCGGTCATTCGGATGCCGACGTGCTCACGCATGCCGTCATGGATGCGCTGCTCGGCGCGGCCGCCATGGGCGATATCGGTCAGCTTTTCCCGGACAAGGATCCCGCATTTGCCGGGGCGGATAGTCTGGCGCTGCTGTGCGAGGTGGTGGCGCGCCTGCACGCCGAAGGGTATACGGTTGGCAACATAGACTGCACGGTGCTCGCACAGGCGCCGAAGCTCGCGCCGCACATTGCGCAGATGCGCCGCAATCTGGCGCAATGCATGGATGTGGACGTTGATCGCATCAGCATCAAGGCGACGACCGAGGAGGGACTCGGCTTTACCGGCGCGCGCGAGGGCATTGCGGCGCACGCGGTCGTGCTGCTCGAGAAACAGGCGTAAACGCCGGTGCTGCTCCCGCATAGAATGGTGCATCACCATGTGGGAGGGAGCTCATGATGCAGCGCTATTGTCTGATCCTGTGCCGGTCGCTGACCTATGCACAGCGGTCGTCGCGGGTGCTTGAGCGCGCGGGCATCACTGCCGTCGTGCGTAAAGCGCCGCTAAGCGTCTCCAAAACCGGATGCACGTATTGCGTCAAACTGAAGGAAACCCAACTGGAACGCGCTCTGCTGCTCCTGGACCGCGCAGCGATCCAGCGGGGAAAGATCTATCGCCTGCTGGAAGACGGTACTTACCAGGAGGTGACGGTATGATCTATCTGGACTCGGCGGCCACGAGCCTGCTCAAGCCGCCGTCGGTGGCACGTGCAGCGTCGATGGCCATACGCACGATGGCGAGCCCCGGCCGCGGCGGACACAGCGCTGCCATGCGCGCGGCCGACACGGTCTTTGCCTGTCGGGCGGCGGCCGCGGCGCTCTTTCACGTCCCGGAGCCGGAGCGCGTTGTGTTTACTATGAATGCGACGCACGCGCTCGACATTGCCATTCACTCGCTCGTTTCGCCCGGGGATCCGGTCGTGATCTCCGGCTATGAGCACAACTCCGTCACGCGCCCGTTATATGCCCTGGGCGCGCAGGTGCGCGTTGCGGCGAGCCCGCTGTTCAATCCTGCGGCGGCGGTCGATGCTTTCCGGCGCGCGCTGCCGGGTGCGAGGGCGGCCGTGTGCACGATGGTGTCGAACGTGTTCGGCTATCTGCTGCCGGTGCAAGAGATCGCGGAGCTCTGCGCAGCGGCACGCGTCCCGCTGATCGTGGACGCATCGCAGGCGGCCGGCTGCGTCGCACTGGACGCGTCCGCGCTCGGTGCGGCCTTTGTCGCCATGCCGGGGCACAAGGGGCTGCTCGGACCGCAGGGAACGGGCATTTTGCTGTGCTTCGCGCAGCCGGAGCCGTTGCTGTATGGCGGTACCGGTTCACAAAGCATGCTCCAGACCATGCCGGAACAGCTGCCCGACCGGCTTGAGGCGGGCACGCACAATGTCCCCGGCATCGCGGGCTTGCTGGCGGGTATCCGCTACGTGTCCGCGCAGGGCGTGGACAATATCGCCCGGCGGGAGCGAAGACTTTCGCAGAATCTGAGCGAGCGCCTGCGCAGGGAGACACGGCTGGAAGTGTTTGCATCACCGGACGCGTCCTGCCAGACGGCGGTGCTGTCCGTTCGCTGCCGCGATATGGACTGCGAGACGCTGGCACAGGCGCTTGCGCACAGCGGCATTGCCGTGCGCGCGGGGCTGCACTGTGCGCCGGTCGCGCACCGCACGGCGGGCACGCTCGAGACCGGCACTGTGCGCCTGAGTCTGTCGCCGTTTACGACGGACGCGGACATTGCACACACGGCACGCGCGTTTCATGACATCCTGCGTACAGGCAAAAGCGGATTTTTGTATTGAAATTCACGGGCTTGTAGGGTATAATATTATAATTCATAAGATTGGCGTTTTGCGCCCGCAAAACGGAAACCAACAGCCGAGGGAATGCTTATGGCACAACTTGCAGCCTTCTGGGCGAAGCTGACGATGCTGGTGTCGACGATGCGGTTTTCGGACATCGTGGATATTCTGATCGTCGCTTATCTGATCTACAATATCATCATGCTCATCCGCAAGACGAATTCGTTCCGTCTTGCGCGCGGTATTCTGCTGATCCTGATTGCGCTTTGGCTCTCGGGCGTGCTGAAGCTGACGATGTTCAACCGCCTCCTGCAAAAGACGGTCGAGCTCGGACTCATCGCGCTCGTGATCATTTTTCAGCCGGAGCTGCGCCGTCTGCTTGAGCGCATGGGCAGCAAAACGTTCCCGAGCTTTGGGTCAAAGCCGCTCGAAACGCTGGGTATGGATAACGTCATCTCGCAGACGATCGCCGCGTGCACGCAGCTGTCATCGACCAAGACCGGCGCACTCATTGTTTTTGAGCGCGGTGTAACACTCGACGAGCAGATGCGCAGCGGCACGACCGTCAATTCCGATGTGACGGCGGAGCTGCTCAAGAATATTTTCTATCCCAAAGCGCCGCTGCATGACGGCGCAGTCGTGATCCGCGACGGCCGCATTGCGGCGGCCGGCTGTGTCCTGCCGCTGACGAGCAACACGAATCTCAGCCCCGATCTCGGTACGCGCCACCGCGCGGGCATCGGCATGAGCGAGCATTCGGACGCTGTGGTCGTGATCGTCTCCGAGGAGACCGGGGGCATCTCCATCGCTGTGGACGGCATGCTCAAGCGCCGCCTTTCCGCAGAGACCTTTGAGGCGATCCTGCGCAGTGAGCTTCTGCCCGAGGAGGAGCAGCAGCGCAGGCGCTGGGACGTTTTTGTCGATTTCGTGAAGAAACTCAATCCGCTTCGCCGGGAGAACCGCTATGACAAAAAAGACGACAATCAACAAAATCATCAGCAGTAAGGCGTTTTGGATCATCATTTCGCTGCTGGGCTCGTTCCTGCTGTGGATGTATATCATGTCCACGGAGGAGACGACGATCGAAAAGACGTTTTCCAATGTCAAGGTCGTGTATCAGGGCGCGGACGATCTGCGTGCCGCGCGCGGCCTGATCGTGACGGATGCCGACGCCGACAGCGTGACCGTGCGTCTCAAGGGCACGCGGCGTGTGCTTGGAAATCTCAGCTCTGCGGATCTGTCTGCGGTCATTGACGTGTCCGGCATTTCGCAGGCGCGCGAGATGCAGGTGAGCTATTCGCTGCAGTATCCGACCAATGTCGACAAGAGCAGCATCACGGTCTTGAGCAAGTCGCCGGAGACCATCAGTTTTTCCGTTGTGCAGGAGGCTAACAAGACGCTGGAGGTCAAGGGTGTCTTTACCGGCAGCGTCAAGGAGGGTTACACAGCTGAGCCCATCAAGGTGGAGCCGTCGTCCATCACGCTCTACGGCCCGCAGGAGGAGCTCGACGAGGTCGACAGCATCTGTGTGTATGTCACGCGCACGGATCTGGATAAGTCCATTGCACCGACCAACTGTCCCTATGTCCTGCTCGATAAGGACGGCAATAAGCTCAAGCCCAAGGAGATCTCCGGCAACTATGACACGGTCAGCGTGTCGATGCCGGTGCTGATGAATAAGGAGCTGCCGCTCAAGGTCTCACTTGTGGGCGGCGCCGGAGCGACAGAGGAAAACTGCGTCGTCGATATCGAGCCGAAGAGCATTCAGGTCGCCGGTGACACGGATGTGCTCGGCAAGCTCAATCAGATCGTCGTTGCGACGATCGATCTGTCCGGCTTTGCTACGTCGTATGAGAAGACGGTCACGATCCCGCTGGAAAATGACCTGCGCAACCTCAGCGGCGTTACGGAGGCGACGGTGCGCGTCTCTGTCCGAGGCCTGGCGACGGAGAAGATCACGGCGACGAATATCACGACGACCGGCACGACCCGCAGTGTCGAGATCATGACGACGTCGCTGGCTGTAACCGTGCGCGCGCCGGAGGATGTGATCTCGCAGATCACGGCGGAGAACGTGCGCGTGGTCGTGGATCTGACCAATTATAAGGCCACGAGCGGCACGGTCGCCGTTCCGGCAAAAATCTATGTGGACGGCTTCTCCAACGCCGGTGCGGTCGGAGAGTATGTCGTGAATGTGCGTTTTACAGGAGGATGATACGATGACGCAGAATGCTGTGGTGACCAAACTGATCAGCCGCCATGTGGCGGAGGTGGAGGTGGAGCGCGGCACGGCTTGCGGCGGCACGTGTGAGTCGTGTGAGGCGTGCGTGTTTCAGAGCCGTATCCGGGCCGAGGCACTCAATAAGGTCTCGGCGCTGCCGGGTCAGAAGGTCGTCATTGAGAGCAAGACGTCGGACGTGCTCGGTGCGGCTGCGCTGCTGTATCTGGTGCCGTTTGTGCTCCTGTTTCTGGGTTATGCCATCGGCAGCGCGCTCGGCTGGGGTGAGGGCGGCTGCGTGCTGATCGGTTTTGCGTTTTTCGCGCTCGGCGTGGCGTGCAATGTTGTATACCAGCGCCGCAAGAAAGCGAGCCCCATTACATTTGAGATCATTCAGGTCCTGGAGACTTGAGATAAGAAGGGTAAGAGCAAATGATTAGAAGTATGACCGGCTATGGCGGCGCGAAGGGCACCGTCGAGGGCCTGAGCGTTACGGTCGAGCTCAAGAGCGTCAACAACCGCTACTTGGATATTGCCGTGCGCATGCCGCGCAACTTCCTCTTCGCCGAGGACGCGGTCAAATCCACCATCCAGCAGCACGTCAGCCGCGGCAAGCTGGACGTGTTCGTCACGATCGACTCCTCGCAGGCGGAGGACACCGTCCTGCGTGTGAACGAGCCGCTGCTGCGCGCTTATATTGACACGCTCAACGCGCTCGCCGTGCGCTATGATCTGAAAAACGACATGTCGCTCATGTCGCTCATGCGTTTTCCGGACATCCTGTCCGTGGAAAAGGCGGAGGCGGATCAGGATAAGATCCGTTCCGGCCTGATTGAGCTGACGCAGCAGGCACTGGCGGATTATGACCAGATGCGTGAGCGTGAGGGTGAAAAGCTCCGTGCGGACGTGGCCGAAAAGCTCGCGCGCATCGAGTCGCTGGTGACGCGCGTAGAAACGGCCGCTCCCGAAACGGCAGCCGCCTATGAGGCGCGCCTGCGCCAGAAACTCGAGACGGTGCTCGCCGCGACCGATATTGACGAGGCACGCATCATTGCCGAGGCAGCCATTTTTGCCGACCATGTCGCCGTCGATGAGGAGACGGTGCGCCTGCGCAGCCACATTGCCCAGCTGCGCCAGATGCTTGAGAGTGGTTCCCCGGTCGGCCGCAAGGCGGACTTCCTGATTCAGGAGTTCAACCGCGAGGCGAATACCATCGGCTCCAAGTGCCAGAATGCGGACATCGCAAAGGTGGTCGTGGACCTCAAGTCTGAGATCGAGAAGATCCGTGAGCAGATCCAGAACATCGAGTAAGGAGCGGCGACTTGAAACTCATCAACATCGGATACGGAAACTATGTTTCCTCGGAGCGGCTGCTGGCTGTCGTCAGTCCGGATTCCGCCCCCATCAAGCGCATCGTGCAGGACAGCCGGGAGATCGGTATGCTCATCGATGCTACCTACGGCCGAAAAACGCAGGCCGTCCTCATCATGGATACCGGCCACGCCGTGCTCTCGGCGCTGCCGCCGGATGCGGTGCAGGCCCGTGTTGAGGCCATAGATACGGAAACCGGAGGAGATATGATATGAACCACCAGACAGGGAAGCTGATCCTGATCTCCGGCCCCTCGGGCACCGGAAAGAGCACGGTCATCTCGCGCCTGATGCGCCTGCGCGATGACGTGTGCTTTTCCGTCTCTGCCACGACGCGCGCCCCGCGCCCCGGCGAGGTCGACGGAGCGGACTACTTCTTCGTTACGCGCACGACGTTTGACGCTATGGTCGCGTCGGATGAGTTGCTTGAGCATGCCGAATATGTCGGCAATTGTTACGGTACGCCGAAGAGCTATGTCGAGCGGCGCTGCGCTGAGGGTGTGCATGTCCTGCTGGACATCGACGTGCAGGGTGTGCACCAGATCAGCGAGAAGCGGCCGGACGCGATCCGCGTTTTTATGATGCCGCCGTCCTTTGAGGAGCTTGAGCGCCGCCTGCGCGGCCGCCATACGGACGACGAGCAGAAGATCTGCGAGCGGCTGGCACAGGCGCGGCGTGAATGCGCGCTGGCGTATACCTATGATTACGTTGTTATCAACGACGATCCTGACGTTGCAGCCAAGGAGCTTGACGCCATCATCACGGCAGAGTGTTGCCGCTATCCCGATCGGAAAAACTATTTTACAGAGGTGCTTGAAAAATGATGCTGTATCCCCCTATGAGCGTTCTGGCCGAAAAGGCCGGCAGCCGCTATCTTCTGGTGAACCTGGTCGCGCGCCGCGCGCGCAACATTGCCGCCGCCGCGCAGGCCGCCGGCGAGCCGCTGGATACCAAGCCGGTGTCCATGGCGATCGACGAGGTGTATGACGGCCGCCTTCAGGTCGTGCACAAGGAATAATCCTTCAGGCGGGCACTACCCGCCTGATTTTTTCGGAGAGGAGGCGCGCAGATGCTGCAGATCCCGGTCGCAAAGGTCGCCGTTCTGGCTGCAACGTTTGCGTTTGACCGACCGTATACGTATAAGATCCCGCAGCCGCTGACGGATACGCTCCGCCCCGGCTGCCGCGTCATGGTGCCGTTTTCGCGCGGCAACCGCCCGTGTGAGGGCATGGTGCTCGCGCTGGATCAGGCCCAGGATGACCCAAAACTCAAGCCCATCACGCGTCAGCTTGACCCTGAGCCCATTCTCTCACCGGAGCTGATCCGGCTCGCCATCTGGATGCATGACCGCTTTTTCTGCACCATCTACGATGCGCTGCACGCGATTCTGCCAGCCGGTGTCTGGTATCGGGTCAGCACGGTCTACTGCGCTGCGCCGGAGCTGGATGCCGATGCGGCACTCACGCTTTGCGGCCGCTCCAGGCAGCGGCGGCTGGCGCTCGAGACCGTGCTTGCGCATGGTGGGCGCTGCCCGCTGGAGACGCTGCAGACGGCGTTCGGCGACAAAGATCCGGCGAGTGCGCTGCACTGGCTTGTGGAGCAAAAGCTCCTGACCGTCGAGGGCGCGGAAAAGCGCGTCGTGCGCGACAAGCAGCTCGAATATGCGAGCCTTGCCGTCTCGCTTGAGGAGGCGCAGGAGGAGATCCGCCGCCGCAGACGCGCGCCGCATCAGGTCGCAATTCTGGAGCTGCTGTGCACGATCGGCCGCGCCTCGGCCGACGAGGTGTGTCAGTTTACCGGTGCACCGAAGTCGTCTATGAAGACGCTTGTGCGGCAGAAGCTCGTTCACATCGACACCGAGCCCTATTTCCGCCGCCCGACGCATTATACCGGGCAGCCTAAGCCCATCCCTGCGCTCACGGCGGCGCAGGCAGAGGTGTTTTCCGGTCTGCAGGCGCTGCTGCGCTCGCCGGATGCACAGGCGGCGCTGCTGTTCGGCGTGACCGGCAGCGGCAAGACACTCGTGTACCTGCACCTGATCGAGCAGGCGCTCGCGGCAGGGCAGGGGGCGATCCTGCTCGTGCCCGAGATCTCGCTGACGCCGCAGATGATCGAGGCGTTTTCCGCGTACTTTGGAGATGCGGCGGCCGTTTTGCACAGCGGCCTTCCGCTCTCGGAGCGTTATGATGAGTGGAAGCGCATCCGCGCCGGCCTTGCGCGCGTCGTCGTCGGCACACGCAGCGCCGTCTTTGCGCCCATGGAGAACCTCGGCCTGCTCATCATCGACGAGGAGCAGGAGGATACCTACAAATCCGAGAGCACACCGCGCTACCACGCGCGCGACGTGGCAAAATTTCGCTGTGCGCAGCATCGCGCGCTGCTGCTGCTCGGCTCGGCGACGCCGGACGTTGTCAGCCGCTATTACGCCGAGACCGGCCGTTATCACTATTTCACGCTGCCGGATCGCTTCAACGCGCGCAAGCTGCCTGATGTCATCATTGCCGACATGAAGCAGGAGCTGCGAAACGGGAATTCCGGCTCGATCAGCTCCGTGCTCTATGCCGAGCTGGAGGAAAACCTCCGCCGCGGTGAACAGAGCATCCTGTTTCTCAACCGGCGCGGTGCGAGTAAGCTCGTCACCTGTGCTGAATGCGGCGCGACGTATTCGTGTCCGAACTGCAGCGTCAGTCTGACGTACCATCAGGGTAACCAGATGCTCGTCTGCCACCACTGCGGCTACCGGCAGCGCGTCGACGACCGGTGCCCGGTCTGCGGCGGGGAGCTGCGCTTTCTCGGCGACGGGACGGAGCGCATCGAGGCAGACGTGCACGCTCTTTTTCCCGGCGTGGAAACCCTGCGCATGGATGCCGATGCCATCGCCATGGCCGGCACGCACGAGGCGCTGCTGCAGCGGTTCGTGCGCGAGCGCATCCCCATCATGATCGGTACGCAGATGATCACGAAGGGGCTGAATTTTGAAAATGTCACGCTTGTCGGCGTGCTCAATGCCGACCAGAGCCTGTATGTCGGCGACTACCGTGCCAATGAGCGCACATTTTCGCTCATCACGCAGGTCGTCGGCCGCAGCGGCCGCGGCGATGCACCCGGCCGCGCCGTGATCCAGACATTCACACCCGCAAACGAGACCATCCGTCAGGCCGCGCGGCAGGATTACGATGCGTTTTACCGCTCGGAGATCGCGCTGCGGCAGCTCAACGGCACGCCGCCGTTCAGCGAGGTGCTGGCTGTCACGGTCTCCGGCGCACAGGAGAATGCGGTCGTGCGCTGCTGCGCCTATATCCGCGATTACTTCCGGCAGACCGTCGGTGAGCGCGCGGAGGTGCTCGGTCCGGCGCCGCTGCCGGTCGTGCGCATGAATAACCGCTACCGTTACCGCGTCACGCTCTACTGCAGTCAGAGCAGGGAGGTGCGCCGTGCGGCGGCGAATATCGTCATGTACTGCAACACTGAAAAATCATTCCGCGATGTCACCGTCTTTGCCGATGACAACCCGCTGGACTAAGGAGAGGTATACAATGGCTACAAGAATGATCGTAAAAAACGGCGACCCCCAGCTGCGCAAGCACTGCCATGAGGTCAAGGACTTTAATCCCCGTCTGCATATGCTGCTCGACGATATGCGCCAGACGCTGGCGGAGTCCAACGGTGTCGGTCTTGCCGCGCCGCAGGTCGGCGTGCTGCGCCGCGCCGTTATCGTACTGGAAACGAACGTTCCCGACGGTGAGGACGAGTATATGATCGAGCTCATCAACCCCGTCATCATCGAGACGGCCGGCGAGCAGGTCGGCGCCGAGGGCTGTCTGAGCATGCCGGATGAGTACGGCATCGTTGCGCGCCCGGACTATGTGAAGGTGCGCGCGCAGGATCGTCACGGTGCGTGGTTCGAGGTCGAGGGGCATGGACTGACGGCGCGTGCGTTCTGCCATGAGCTCGATCACCTTGACGGTGTTCTGTTCACCGACAAGGCCACGCGGATGCTCGCTCCCGAGGAGCTGGAGCAGTCGTCGAAGAGGTGAGGCGCATGCGCATCGTATTCATGGGCACGCCGGATTTTGCGGCTGTGTCCCTGCAGCGCCTGCTGGATGCCCACTTTGACGTGGTCGGTGTGTTCACACAGCCGGACAAGCCCAAAAACCGCGGCATGAAGCTCCAGCCGAGCCCGGTCAAGGAGATCGCACTGGCAAACGGCCTGCCGGTCTTTCAGCCGGAAAAGATGCGTGACGGCACGGCGCTGGCAGCGCTGCAAAGCCTGCAGCCGGACATTCTCGTCGTCGTGGCCTACGGCCGCATCCTGCCGGACGAGCTGCTTGCCGCCGCGCCCCTCGGTGCAATCAATGTGCATGGATCGCTGCTGCCGAAGTATCGCGGGGCTGCGCCCATCCAGTGGGCGGTGCTCAACGGTGATGCGGTGACCGGCGTGTCGACGATGTACCTCGACCGCGAGATGGACACCGGTGATGTGATCTACGCCGAGCAGACGCCGGTCGGTGAATTCGAGACCGCCGGTGAACTCTTTGACCGGCTGGCCGTCATGGGTGCGGATCTGCTCGTGCGCACGCTGCGGGATGTTGACGCTGGCGTTGCCCCGCGCACCCCGCAGGATCACAGCGCGGCGACGTATACCCGCCCGCTCACACGTGATGATTCGCCCATTGACTGGGATCAGAGCCAGCGAGCGATCATCAAGCACATCTGCGGCCTTGAGCCGTGGCCGGTCGCAACGGCGGAGCTTGGCGGGCAGACGTTTAAGATCCACGCCGCCGATTATTCAGACCGCACGACACGTAAAGCCCCCGGAACGATCGTGGCAGCCGGCAAGGACGGTGTCACCGTCGCCTGTGCCGATGGGCAGACGGTGCGCATCACGCAGCTGCAGGCGCCGGGCAAAAAGCGTATGTCCGCAGCCGACTACCTGCTCGGGCACACGCTGCCCGTTGAGAGCTGAGCATGGCTATGACTGCACGGGAAGCGGCATGGACCGCGCTGCAGCGCTGGCGCAAAAACGGCGCATGGTCGGATGCTGCGCTCAACATCGTGCTGCAGAATGCGCAGCTTGCGCCGCGTGACGCTGCACTCGCAGCGCGCATCTGCTACGGGACGCTGCAAAATCTGGCGCTGCTGGATCATTACCTTGCGGCATACTGCACGACGCCGCTGCAAAAACTCGAGCCGAAGGTGCTCGACCTTCTGCGGCTGTCGGCGTATCAGATCGTGCTGCTGGATAAAGTCCCGCCGAGTGCTGCCGTGAATGAGGCGGTCGCGCTCTGCCGGAAGGGCGGCTGTGCGCGCGCAGCAGGACTGGTCAATGCGGTCCTGCGCCGCGTGGCGGAGCACCGTGACGCGCTGCCGGAGATACCGGGTGCGGGTACGGCGTCCTATCTCGCCGTGCGCAGCAGCCATCCGCAGTGGCTGGCGCAGATGCTCATCGACGCGCACGGCTATGACTTTGCCGAGCGCGCGCTTTTGGCAAACAACGCCGACGCGCCTGCCTGTCTGCAGGTGAACACCCTGAAAACGACACCGGATGCCTTGGCCGCGTCTCTGCGCGCCGACGGCATTGAGACGCAGCCGCACCCGTGGCTGCCGGATGCATTGCTCTGCCGCGGCGGAAACCTTGCGGCTGCACGCGCCTTTGCCGACGGCTGGTTTTATGTGCAGGACGCGGCCGCGCACTGCGCAGTGCTTGCCGCCGGTGTCCGTCCGGGGATGCGCGTGCTCGATGCCTGCGCCGCGCCGGGCGGCAAAAGCTTTGCCGCCGCGGTGCAGATGCGCGATCAGGGATGTATGATTTCCTGCGATATACACGAAAATAAATGGAAGCGTATCCGCGCCGGTGCCGAGCGGCTGGGACTGTCGTGCATCTCGACGCGCACGATGGATGCCCGCCGTCCGGATGCCGATCTGGTCGGCACGATGGACATCGTGCTGGCGGACGTGCCGTGCTCGGGACTGGGCGTTATCCGCAAGAAGCCGGAGATCCGCTTCAAAGACCCGGCGGCGCTCTCGCAGCTGCCGGTCATCCAGCGCGACATTCTCGAGGGCCTTGCACCGTGCGTGCGTCCCGGCGGTGTGCTGATGTATTCTACGTGCACGGTGCTTGCGCGCGAAAACGAGGATGTGGTGCGTGACTTTCTGCGCACGCATCCGGACTTTGCACCGGAGGCGTTTTCGCTGCCGCTCCCGGCGGCGGATACGGCGGGCGGAATGTTTACCTTCTGGCCGCAGGAACATGAAACGGACGGATTTTTTGTCTGTAAGCTGAGGAGACACGAATGAGAGACATCAAAGCCATGCTCCCCGAAGAGATCGCGGCGGCGCTCGCCGAAATGGGGCAGCCGAAATACCGTGCCAAGCAGATCTTCCAGTGGCTTGCGCGCGGTGCGTCGTCGTTTGACGAGATGACGAACCTGTCCAAGGATCTGCGCGCAGCGCTCGCGGAGCAGTTTTACATCTCCAGGCTTGAGATGCTGCGCAAGCAGACCTCCGCAATAGACGGCACGATCAAGTACCTCTGGCAGCTCGATGACGGCAACGCCGTCGAGACGGTCGTCATGCACTATAAGCACGGCAACACCATCTGCATTTCCTCGCAGGTCGGCTGCCGGCAGGGGTGCGCGTTCTGCGCGTCCACGATCGGCGGCCTGATCCGCAGCCTTGAGCCCTCGGAGATGCTCGACGAGGTGCTTTATTCCGAGCGAGAATCTGGATGCAAGATCTCGAATATCGTCCTCATGGGCATCGGCGAACCGCTTGATAACTTCGATAACGTGATGCGCTTTCTCGAATTGGTGAATCACCCCGATGGAGAGAATATCGGTATGCGGCACATCTCACTGTCCACGTGCGGGCTCATCGAGCGCTTCGACGATCTGGCGGCGCGCGACCTGCAGCTCACGCTCTCGGTCTCGCTCCACGCCCCGGATGACGAGACCCGCTCAAAGATCATGCCGGCCAACCGCGGCCGCGGCGTTCAGGCGCTCATTGACGCCTGCGTCAGATATTATCAGGCGACCGGACGGCGCATTTCCTTCGAATACGCGATGATCGACGGCGTGAACGACACGCCCGAGCACGCGCGTCTGCTGGCAAAGCACGCGCGGCGCGTCTGCGCGCATGTGAACCTCATCCCGCTCAACCATGTGGAGGAGCGTGCGTTCCGGCCGTCCACGCCGGAGCACCTCAAGGCATTCATACGCATTTTGGAGCAGGCCGGCGTGAACGTGACCGTGCGCCGCAAGCTCGGCAGCGATGTGGACGCGTCCTGCGGCCAGCTGCGCAAGAAGGTCGCGGATCACCGCGCCTGAAGGGGGAGAGCCCATGCAATGCTTTGCAAAGTCGGACAGGGGTGCTGTCCGCAAGGAGAATCAGGACCGTGCTGCCGGTGCGCGTATCCGGCGCAAGGGCTGCGTTGTCGGCGTCGTCTGCGACGGTATGGGCGGCGCTGCCGGCGGGAAGCTTGCGAGCGAACTCGCCGCGTCGACCTTTCTGGCGCAGTTTCGCCGGGAGATGATGGCGGGCAGCGCGGTCGAGCCTGCGATGCGCGCAGCCTGCGACGCTGCCAATCAGGCGGTCTACGGCCGCGCCTGTGCAGATCCAGAGCTGCGCGGCATGGGTACGACGATCGTCGCCGCCTGCGTGCGGCACGGACGGCTCACGGTGCTGCACGTCGGAGACAGCCGCGCATATCTGGTCGGCCTGCGCCGTATGCAGCAGATCACGACGGATCACTCGCTCGTGCAGGAGCTGATCGCGAGCGGACAGGTGCTGCCGGAGCAGGCACATCGCCACCCGCGCCGCAATGTGATCACGCGCGCTGTCGGCGTCGGGGCCAAGGTCGAGCCCGACTGCCGCAGCATGCCGTTTCCGCTGGGCGCGCGGCTGCTGCTGTGCACGGACGGACTGTCCAACACGCTCACGGATGTGCAGATGCATGATTTCTGCCGCAGTTCCAGAGATGCAAAGCAGATCTGCTGCCGCCTGATCGCGGCGGCGCTCTCGCGCGGTGCGCGCGACAATGTGACCGCGCTGGTTCTTTTCCGCTAAGCGCGGCAACGGGGGAACACTATGGAACAATCAATGAATCGTTATATCGGCCAGATGCTGGACGATCGCTACGAGATCCTGGAGGTCATCGGCAGCGGCGGCATGTCGGTCGTTTATAAGGCCATGTGCCATAAGCTGCACCGCTATGTCGCCGTCAAGATCCTGCGTGATGAGATGGCGGAGGATGCCGAGCTGAAAAACCGCTTTCAGGCGGAGGCACACGCCGTCGCCATGCTCTCGCAGCCGAACATCGTCTCGGTGTATGACGTGGGGCACAGCGGTGACACGGAATATATCGTCATGGAGCTCATCGAGGGCGTGACGCTCAAGCAGCGTCTCGCGGAGCGCGGCGTGTTCAGCGCGCAGGAGGCGCTGAGCTATGCCACGCAGATCGCAAAAGCGCTCCAGCACGCGCATGCGCACGGCATCGTTCACCGCGACATCAAGCCGCAGAACATCATGATCACGAATGACGACATGGTCAAGGTAGCGGATTTCGGTATCGCCGCGCTGGAAAATATCCGCGAGGAGCGCAGCGGACAGGCCATCGGCTCGGTGCACTATATTGCGCCCGAGCAAGCGAAGGGGCTCAATGCCGACGCGCGCAGCGACCTGTATTCGCTCGGCGTCGTGCTCTATGAGATGACGACCGGCCACCTGCCGTATGACGCCGACACTCCGGAGGAGATCGCGCTCAAGCACATCGCCGGCAGCGCCAAGCCGCCACGGGAGTGGAACAGTGACATCCCCGAGGAGCTTGAACGCATCACGCTCAAGGCGATGGAGCCCGACCTGCGCAAGCGCTATCAGTCGGCGGGGGAACTGCTCAAAGCGCTCAACGCCTGCAAAAAGCACCTCAATCAGCAGCGTCCGCTCGCCGAGCGGCGCAAGGAGAACGCGGAGAAAAAAGAGTCGTTCTTCGGCGTGGGGCATGACCTCACGGAAGAAGAATATCAACGGCGGCGCAAGCGCGCCAAGCGCGTGAGCTATTTCACTGGTATTTTCTCGGTCGGTGTGTTTGCCGTCTTGCTGTTCGTGTTCCTGTGGAACTTCTGGCTCGAGGATCTGTTCCGTACGGCGGAGCGCGTGGACGTGCCGAACTTTACCGGAAAATCCTATGAGGCAGTCGTCAACGACAAGCAGTATTCCGACTATCGCTTTACCGTCGTGTATACCGTTGACCCCGAGGTGCCGGACGGTGTCATCATCGCCCAGGACCCGGAAGCCGGAAAGAGCCGCATGCGCGTGCCGGAGGGCATCAGCGTGCAGCTCACCGTCAGCACCGGCGTTGTCATGGCGGAGGTGCCGTATGTGGTCAATGAGGACTATGAGGCGGCGACGGAAATGCTCGAAAAAGCCGGCTTTACCGTCACGACGGAGTTTCAGGCGTCCAAGGATGTGACGGCGAAGTATGTCATCCGCTCAGAGCCCGCGCCGGGCGAAAAGGCGGCTGTCGGTACGAGCGTGAAGCTCATCGTCAGCGGCGGACCGACGCTGCGGGAGGTCACAGTGCCCGACCTGTCTACGCTCACGGAGTCAGCCGCGATCGCACGCATCGAGAGCAGCGGCCTTTGCTACGGCGGCACGTACAAAGAGGCGAATGACGCAAAGCAGGGCACGGTCTTTAAACAGAGCGCACCGGCCAACACAAAGCTCACGGAGTACAGCAAGGTCTATATCTGGGTCTCCGACGGGCCGGAAAAACCGTAACAGACAAAGGAGCACATTGCTTATGGTGCAGGGTGTCATCATCAAGGCGCTCAGCGGCTTTTACTATGTGGCCGCCGGCGATCAGATCGTGGAGTGCAAGGCACGCGGCCGCTTCCGGTATGACGGGTGCAGCCCGTTGGTCGGCGACCGGGTGCAGCTGAGCTTCGATGCGCACGGCAAGGGGCGCATTGAAGCGGTGGAGCAGCGGCGCAACGCGTTCATCCGTCCGGCGGTGGCGAATATCGACCAGCTCATCATGATCGGCGCGAACGTCAATCCGATCACCGATCCGTTCCTGATCGACCGCGTGGTCGCCATCGCGGAAAACGCGGGCTGCGAGCCGGTCGTCTGCCTCAATAAGTGTGACCTTGACCCGGCGGAGCATCTCTATGACATTTACCGCTCCATCGGTTTTCGCGTTCTGCGCACGAGCGCTGCGACCGGTCTCGGCTTGGATGCTCTGCGCGATGCTCTGCGCGGGAAGACCAGTGCCTTCACCGGCAACTCCGGCGTCGGCAAATCGAGCCTGCTCAATGCGCTCGACACATCCTTTGGCATTGCGACCGGCGCCGTTAGCGAGCGGCTTGGCCGCGGCAAGCATACGACGCGCCATGTCGAGCTCTATGCTCTCGGCGAGGACACATTTGTCGCCGACACGCCGGGCTTCGCGTCCTTTGAGGTGGATATGGTCGACCCCATCTCGTGCGAGAATCTGCAGTATGCATTCCGGGAATTCCGGCCATATATCGGCAAGTGCCGCTTTCGTGACTGCGCGCACCTGAAAGAACCAGGCTGTGCAGTGCTCGCTGCCGTGGAGGCGGGCGAGATCGCGCCCGAGCGCCACGAGAGCTATGCGCGCCTGTATGCGCTCTCTGCACAGGTCTGTGATTGGGAAAAGAAAAAATAACGCACAAACGCACCGTCCTCCGCATATCCTGTAGGGATAACCTGCAAGCGGAGGGCGGTGCTTTATGTTTCGACGGCGGGGGATCTGTTTTTGGATCGGCATTGCGTGCGTGGTCACCGGGGTGCTCATCATTCTGGCGCTCGTGCTGCCGGCGGGATTCTGGTGGTTTGCGCTCGGCGGTGCGCTCATTGCGGCCGGTGTGTGGCTGCTGCGGTGCTGATGGCGGCATAACCGCCGTGTGCCCGGCATAAGGATGTACAAAAAACGATAAGGAGCACATCTTTATGGAACTACAACTGGGCAAGCAGGAGCACAGAATGTACACGCGGGTCTTTGACCGCACCGAGGAAGAGACGTGCAGCTTGGACGCCGTCGTGCCAGACGCGCTCGGCGATCTCAGTGCGCTCGTGGTCACGGAGGGCACGTTCTGCCTTTGGAATCTCGCGTTTTCGGACAAGAGCGCACAGATTGAGGGCTGCATTGCAGCAGACGTTGTCTATACCGAAGAAAACGGCGCACTGCGCAGCTTTCCCGTGGAGCTGCCGGTCAAGGTGCATATGAGCGGCGACACGCTCTCAGAGGACGTGCGACCGTGGCTGCGCTGCACGCTCGCTGCGCTGGATGCGCGCGCGGTCAATTCCCGCAAGGTGCGCGTGACGGCGCGGCTGAGTCTGTGCCTGCGCGCCTACCGGGAGACGGAGCTCGCGCTCACGGAGCGGATCGAGAGTGACAGCGGTGCCGTATTCACACATTCAGAACCGTTGTGCGTGCACGTGCCGGTGGCCGTGGAGGAACAGACATTCACCGCAACGCAAATGCACCGCTTTTCCGACGGGCAGCCGGAAACGGACCGCCTGTTGTGCCATGCGGAGGCCGTGCTGCTCGACGAGGTGCACATCGCCGACGGGCGTGCAGTTGTACAGGGGCGCGTGCGCGCATCGGTCAGCTATTTGCAGCAGGGGCAGTCCTGTCCGGTCGCTGAGACGTTTGAGACACCGTTTTCGCAGCTGCTCGACTGTCCGGCGGATACCGAGCCCTGTCTGGTGCAGGCAAGCGTCAGCCTGACAGCTGCCTATCTGAACGTGAGCACCGCGGCCGACGGTGCGACGCTGGAGGCGGAATACCATCTGGTCGCGCAGGCGGTATGCTTTGGTGAGCTTACAGCTGAGTGCGTGACGGACGCCTATTGCAATACCGCGCAGCTGCAGCTCGAATGGGAGACGATCCCGGCCGGAACGGTGCAGCAGGCAGAGCCGCTGCATCTTGCCGTTGAGGGCGTGATCGCGTGCGATGCCGCCGCGCTGACGGTGCGCGCGCAGCGAGCTGAGCTCTGCGGCGCTGCGTCCGATGGCTGCGATGTGCTTGTGCGTTTGCTCGTGACGGACGCCGAGCAGCACGTGTCCTGCTTGGAGAAACGGTTGCACCTGCAGTTTGAGACCGGCGGCACGCGGGGAGAGCTGCTGTATGCGCTTCCGGAAGCACCGGCGGTTACAGCAACGGCAGACGGTTTTCAGCTGCGTGCAGCGGTCACGGTCGATGTGGCGCGGTTTTGTCCGTCTGAGTTCCGGCAGGTCACCGGCGTGACGGCGCAGGAGCGCTCGAGCCCGTATGCAGCCGTGCCGTCGCTGACGATCGTTCGTTGGAATGGGGAAGACCTGTGGCAGCTTTCGAAGCGTTATTGCTCCAGTGAGCGCTGCATCCGCGAGACGAACGGCCTCTTGGATGACGACGTACCGGTCGAACTGCCGCAATATCTCCTGATTCCCAAAACAGAGGCGTAGTTTTCGCGCAAAAATGCGGATTTTCCTTGCCACGCGGCGCGGATTGTGTTAAAATGTTCAAAGCATTTTAGCAAGAGGAGTTGTAACTATGTCCGGACATTCCAAGTGGCATAACATACAGAAAACCAAAGGCGCGCAGGACGCCAAGCGCGCGCAGGCGTTCACGAAGATCGCCCGCGAGATGATCGTGGCCGTCAAAGAGGGCGGCAGCGGCGACCCCAATAACAATTCCCGCCTCGCAGCTGTCATTGCAAAGGCGAAGGCCGCCAACATGCCGAACGACAACATTAAGCGTACGATCGATAAGGCGCTCGGCTCCGGCAACACGGATAACTACGAGTCCATCACCTATGAAGGCTACGGCCCGTCTGGTGTCGCCATCATCGTCGAAACGATGACCGACAACCGCAACCGCACCGCCTCCGAGGTGCGCCATTACTTTGATAAGTACGGCGGAAACATGGGCGCGACCGGCTGCGTGTCGTGGTCGTTTGATAAGAAGGGCGTCATCGTCATCAATGATGAGGATCAGGAGCTCGACGAAGACAAGGTCATGGAGGATGCGCTCGAAGCCGGTGCAGCCGACTTTGCGCCCGACGAGGGCGTCTACACGGTCTACACTGATCCCGATGATGTGGCTTCGGTGGCCGAGGCGCTCACGAATGACGGCTATGAGCTGCTGAGCGCGCAGGCGGAGATGGTGCCGCAGAACACCATCAAGCTTACCGACGAGGGCGATATCAAAAACCTCCAGAAGATGCTCGACATGTTCGAGGACAACGAAGATGTCCAGAACGTCTGGCACAACTGGGAAGAGTAAACACCCGTTTTTGTGGATCAGAAATAAGGATGGAGAGATTGTCTGTCTCTCCATCCTTTTTGCGTTTTCAGAGGCGAGTGTAAGGTTCACCACGTGAATTACCATAATTTATACATAAAAGTGCTATTTTGTCGGGAAAATGAACATTTTGTGAATTTCAAATTGCCGTTTCCATCACGCTGTGATACCATGCAAGCGTGGAGTGAGTCTCCACTCAGAGATGTGAACGGAGGGAAAGAGATGAAGTATTGTCAGCAATGCGGAAGTCAATTGGTCGATCAGGCGGTCGTGTGCCCGAACTGCGGCTGCACCGTGCAGGAGCCGATCAATCAGCAGGAAGATAAGCCGTCGACGGGGCTGAATGTCTTGGCGTTTTTGTTCCCGCTGATCGGTCTGATCATGTACCTGAGCTTCAAAAAGACGATGCCTGTGCGCGCCAAGGTGCTCGAAAAGTGGACGCTGATCGGATTTATTGTCGGTTTGGTGATCTCGGCGGTCAGCTGAGCGCTGTAGATAGATTCCCATATGCTCGCGGGTGAAATGCAATCGCTGCATTTCACCCGCTTTTTACACGGTTTTGGTGTCGGTCTTGACCGGGATGTGCTATGCTGTCCACAAAACATCGGGGAGGCTGCGGCATGAAGCGGATGCGATTTTGGGATAGTGTTTCGACGATACTGGTTTTGTTTGGTTTTGGTTTATACGGCAGCAGCTGCTGCTATGGCGTCTGGACGCTGGTATATGCAGCGCTTGGATGTATCATAGCCGGTGCGATCATTGCCCTGTATACGCTGCGCTGTCCGTTTTGCCGCCGTTATCTCGGTATGATGTTCTTTTCCGGAAAGAAAACATATTGTCCGCACTGCGGCAGTGACGTGCGCGCGGACAGAAATGTTTGACAGCGCCGCCGTTTTTCGCTATGCTGGTCACATAACAGTATGAGAGCGGGGGATACCATGAAGCTTGGCCTATGCCAGATGCCGGTCACGGCGTCGCAGCAGGAGAATCACGCGGCCATGCGCCGCTATGTGCGCGATGCCGCCGCTGCCGGCTGTGATCTGGTCGTGCTGCCGGAGATGTGGTGCTGCCCATATGACAACGCGGCGTTTGCAGACTATGCCGAGCCGCAGGGCGGCCGGACGTGGCGTCTGCTGCGCGACACTGCGCGCGAGAGCGGCGTCTGGCTTGTTGCGGGCTCTGTGCCGGAGCGTGACGGGGACGCGATCTACAACACCTGCTATGTCTTTGACCCGAACGGGACGCAGCAGGCAAAGCACCGCAAGGTGCATCTGTTTGACATTGACGTGGCGGGCGGTCAGCGGTTTTTCGAGTCCGACACGCTCTCGCCCGGACAGCACTATACGCTCTTTGACACGCCATTCGGCAAGGTTGGCGCTGCCATCTGCTTTGATGTGCGCTTTGCAGAGCTGTTTCGCATCCTTGCCCTTGAGGGCGCGCGGCTGATCGTTGTTCCGGCGGCGTTCAATATGACGACCGGTCCGGCGCATTGGGAGCTGCTGTTTCGCGCGCGGGCGCTCGATAACCAGTGCTTCCTCGCGGGCTGTGCCCCGGCGCGGGATGAAACGGCGGGCTATGTATCCTATGCGCACTCGCTCGTGTGCGACCCATGGGGGCGCGTGCAGGCGCAGGCCGGTGCAGCGCCGGCGCTGCTGATCTGTGACATTGACCTTGCGCAGGCAGATGCCGTTCGTGCACAGATCCCGGTTTTGCGCGCGCGGCGAACCGACCTGTATCAGCTCAAATACGAAAAAGACTCGTGAAGATCACGAGTCTTTTTTTATGATGTCCGTGACGGTCAGCGTCTGGCTGTCAACGCGGAATTTGATTTCATAGCCGCCGAATTCCAGCCCGTAGACGCGGCTGGCGTCTGCTTGATACCGGGGGCGCGGGTCTTGCGCGAGCACGCCGATGAGCGCATCGCGCTTGTCGGCGGGGAAGCGGGAGAGCTGCTCCGGCGGGATCGTCACGGTCAGCTCCTGCATTTCCACCTGACCGGTGAAGCCTTCGGTCGCCTCCGGATGGCAGTCGGCATAGGCAACATAGGGCTTGATGTCAAAGATCGGCGTCCCGTCCATGAGGTCAGCCCCTGCGACGTGGAGCACCGGGCCGCGCGGGTCAGTGAGATCGACGCGCTCGAGCCGCACGCACGACAGGCCGATGGGGTTCGGCCGGAACGGGGAGCGCGTGGCGAACACGCCCATGCGCACATTGCCGCCCAGCCGCGGCGGTCGCACGGTCGGCGACCAGGGAGCATCAACGTTTTTAGAAAACTCCCAGATCAGCCAGATGTGCGAGTAGCCGTCCAGCCCCCGCGCGGCCTCACGGCTGCGAAATTCCGGCTCAAAGACGATCTCGGCCTGCAGACTTTCGACGACACCGCTCTGACGCGGGATGCCGAATTTGGTAGAAAAATCACTGTGGATGTGTGCGATCGGTCTCATAGCTCCACCTCCTCTGCGGTTTGACATACGTGGCGCACGCAGCACGTGCTGCATAGCGGCTTGCGCGCAGTGCACACGGCGCGGCCGTGCAGGACGAGCCGGTGGCAAAAGTCGGACGATTCCTCCGGCGGCAGGATCTTGCGCAGCGCGGTCTCGATCTTGACGGGGTCTTTGAGCCCGTCGACGAGCCCCATCCGGTTTGAGAGCCGGATGCAGTGCGTGTCCACGACCACGGCGGGCTTGTGATATACGTCGCCGAGGATGAGGTTTGCCGTCTTGCGCCCGACGCCGGGCAGGGAAGTGAGCGCCTCCATCGTGTCCGGCACGCGGCCGCCGTATTCTGCGGCAAGCTTGCGCGCACACAGCACGATGTCGCGCGCCTTTGCGCGGAAAAACCCGCACGAGCGCACATAGGGCTCGACGTCCTCCGGCTCTGCGGCGGCAAACGCCTCGAGCGTCGGAAAGCGCGCAAACAGCGCGGGCGTGATCTGGTTTACGCGTTCGTCCGTGCACTGTGCTGCCAGCCGCACGGCGAAGAGTAGCTCGTAATCCTTCTGATATTGCAGGGAGCATTCCGCAGGGTAGGCCTGGGCCAGCGCGCGGAGAATCTCCCGAACCTGTTCGGGTGTGCGCATTTTCTTCACCTCTCCGGCAGTGTAGCACATTTTACGCCGCCTGCCAAGTGCGGCGAGTTGCCAAGGCGGGAAAAATGCGCTATAATATCGCCATCGCAACACAGGAGGCGCACTATGTACAGACCATTGGCCGATGATATCCGGCCGACCACGCTCGACGATGTGGTCGGGCAAAAACATATACTTGGTCCCAATGGGATGCTCCGGCGCATCGTTGCGTCCGGCGAGATCCCGAATATGGTGTTTTACGGCCCGTCCGGCACCGGAAAGACCACGGTCGCGAGCATCATCGCTGCCAGCACGAACCGCACCCTGCGCCGCCTGAACGCAACGACTGCGAGCATTTCGGACATCCGCGATATCATCGCCGAGCTCGACACCATGCTCACGCCCGGCGGCGTGCTGCTCTACCTCGATGAGATCCAGTATTTCAACAAAAAGCAGCAGCAGTCGCTGCTTGAATTTATGGAGGACGGCCGCATCACGGTCATCGCCTCCACGACGGAAAACCCGTATTTCTACGTCTACAACGCGGTGCTCAGCCGCAGCACGGTGTTCGAGTTCAAGCAAGTGCCGGCTGCCGAGGTGGAAAAGGCAGTGCTGCGCGCAGTGTCCATTCTCTGTGCGCGTGAGAACGTCACGGCGGACATTGAGCCGGGTACGGCGGGGTATATCGCCTCTGTCTGCGGCGGCGATGTGCGCAAAGCGCTCAACACGGTTGAGCTGCTCTTTTCCGCAGCGCCGCGTGATGGTGCGTCCGTTCGCCTCCTGCGCGCGGATGCCGAGAATATCACGCAGCGCAGTGCCATGCACTACGACCGCGCGGGTGACGATCACTTTGACGTTGTGTCCGCGCTTATGAAGTCGCTGCGCGGCTCTGACCCGGACGCGGCGCTGCATTATCTCGCGCGCCTGCTCGAGGCCGGGGATCTGATCGGCGCTTGCCGGCGCATTCTCTGCTCTGCGAGCGAGGACATCGGCCTTGCATATCCGCAGGCCGCCACGATCGTCAAGTCCTGCGTGGACTCGGCGCTGCAGCTCGGCCTGCCGGAGGCGCGTCTGCCGCTGGCGGAGGCGGTGCTGCTGCTGGCGACTGCGCCGAAGTCTAACTCCGTCGTCATGTCCATCGACGCCGCGATCGCGGACGTGCGGGCGGGGAAGGCAGGGCCGATCCCGCGTGAGCTGCAAAATGTCCACGCCGACGGAACGGGCTTTGAGCGCGAGCAGGGCTACAAATATCCGCACAGCTACCCGGGGCACTGGGTGCAGCAGCAGTATCTGCCTGATGAGCTCAAGGGAAAACACTATTACAAGTACGGCGACAACAAGACCGAGCAGGCCGCGCGCGCCTATTGGCAGCGCATCAAGGGGGAGTGAGCGATGGACATTCGAGTCGGTGACATTCTGACGATGAAAAAGCAGCACCCCTGCGGTGAAAAGCGCTGGGAGGTGCTGCGCATCGGCGCGGACTTTAAGCTCCGCTGTCTGGGCTGCGGGCGCGAGGTCATGGGTCCGCGCGTAAAGTTTGAAAAAATGATCCGGCAGGTCGACCGGAGCGATGCATAACGCAAGATCCCGGAGCGTGTTTCCACCACGCTCCGGGATCTTATCTTATCTGATTATCTGTGCACGCCGTAGAAGAACAGCGCCACCGTGCCGGGACCGACATGGCAGCCCGTGACAGGCTCGTAGCACACGGTCAGGCAGTCGCCGGTGAAGCCGCGCTTGCGCAGCGCGTCGAGCAGAAACTGCGCACACTCGGCGTCATCCGCGTGCGCGATGCCGATCTCTTCCGTCTTGTCCGCGACCAGTTTTTCATAGAAGTCGGCAAGGGAGGTGAGGGACTGCTTGCGCCCGCGCGTCTTGCCGCACAGGACGATCTTGCCCTCCTCGTCGCCGCGCAGCAGGGGCTTGATCTTCAGCACCGTGCCGACGATGGCTGCGGCCTTGCTCACACGGCCGCCGCGCTCAAGATAGGCGAGGTCGTCGACCGTGAAATACTGGCACATCACATGACGGCGCTGCGAGATCTTCTCCACGATCTCGTCAAAGGACGCGCCGTTTTCGAGCATACGCGCAGCCTCGACCACGAGCAGCCCCTCGCCGAGGGAGGCGGCATACGTGTCGATGGAGGCGACCTTCCGCTCCGGGAACTCTTCCTTGAGCTCCTCAACTGCGAGCGCTGCGGCGTGTGCCGTGCCGCTGATTCCGCCGGACATACCGATGTAGATCACATCGTCGCCGGCCGCGAGCACCTCACGCAGCGGTTCGAGAAAACCGGCGATGTTGATCATGGCGGTCGTCACGGACGTGCCGCTGCGCATTGCGTTATAGTAGGCCTTGCCGTCAAAGTCCACAGTCGGGTCCTGATGCGCCTCGACACCATCGATCAGGTAGGTCAGCGGGATCACGCGCAGGGCATATTTCTGAATGTATGAGGCCGGCAGGTTCGCCGACGTATCGGTAAAGATCTGAATCATATGGGTGCTCCTTTGTTTTGCTCAAAGTGCTGCACATTGTGCGCTCTTTATCCATACACCCGTGGGTGTGCAAATTCAACCTACTGTCATTTTTCCCTGTCTACGTTCCGATTTTACAGTCTCTACGCAAAAATATGTGTCTCTACTGCTTTGTAGAGTCACTCTACCGCCAGAAACAGACGTAAATAGGAAGAAAATCGGATGCTGGCTCCCCAAAGGCAAAAAAGTTCCGCAGCTCGGATAGAACTGCGGAACCGGAAAATCGATATTGTCAGCTCAAAAGCTTACTTTACGAGCTTGGCGACTTCCTCAGCGAGGTCATCCTGACGCTTCTCAATGCCTTCGCCCTTCTCAAAGCGGGTGTAGCCCACGAGCTTGATGGAGGCACCGATCTGCTTTGCGACAGCGGCGATGTGATCCTCGACGGAGACTTTGTCGTCCTTGACGAACGGCTGCTGCAGCAGGCAGATCTCCTTGAAGTACTTACCGATGCCGCCCATGACAATCTTCTCGATGATGGCGTCGGGCTTCTTGGCGTTCTTCGGATCTTCCTTGGCCTGAGCCAGGCGGATCTCCTTCTCCTTGGCGATGAACTCCTCGGAGACGTCGCTCTTGTCCATGTAGGTCGGGTTCAGAGCCGCGATCTGCATGGCGATGTCCTTGCCGAGCTCGATGACAGCAGCGTCGGTGGACTCGGTCTCGAGGTTGACGAGCACGGCGATACGGCCGCCCATGTGGACATAGGGGACGTTCAGGCCGTTGTCATAGCGCGCGAAGCGGCGGACCTTGATGTTCTCGCCGATGACGAGCACCTTGTCGTTCTGCTCCTCGAGCACGGTCTTGCCGTTGCCGTAAGCGCAGGCATACAGCGCGTCGAGATCGGCCGGGTTTTCCTTGGCGATGACGGCAGCGACGCCCTTGACATACTCCACAAACAGGTCGTTCTTGGCCACGAAGTCGGACTCGGCATTGACCTCGATGATCACACCGATGCCGTCAATGTTAACGGCGTAAGCCATGCCCTCGGCGGCGATACGTCCGGCCTTCTTCTGAGCAGCGGCGAGGCCCTTTTCGCGGAGCCATTCCACGGCTTTATCGATATCGCCATCGGCAGCGGTCAGAGCCTTTTTGCAGTCCATCATGCCGACGCCGGTCATTTCACGCAGATTTTTCACATCAGCAGCAGAAAATGCCATAATTCTTTCTCCTTTGTTATTTTTATCAGAAGGGCGGGTACGAGGCCCGCCCTTACAGTTTCCGATTACTCTTCGACCTTCTGAGCCTCTTCCTCGGAAGCGGCATCCTCAGCGTCGATGCCCTGACGGCCTTCCTGCACGGCGTTGGCCATGGTGGAAGCGATCAGGCGGATGGCGCGGATGGCGTCATCGTTGGCGGGAATGACGTAATCGATCTCGTCCGGATCGCAGTTGGTGTCGACGATGGCGACGATCGGGATGCGCAGCTTGCGGGCCTCGGCGATGGCGTTGTGCTCCTTGCGCGGGTCAACGACGAACAGAGCGCCGGGGAGCTTCTTCATCTCCTTGACGCCGCCGAGGTACTTCTCGAGCTTCTCCATCTCACCGAGCAGCTTCATGACTTCCTTCTTCGGGAGCATATCGAAGGTGCCGTCCTCCTGCATCTTCTTGAGCTGAGCCAGACGGTCGATGCGGGTGCGCATGGTCTTGAAGTTGGTGAGCATGCCGCCGAGCCAACGGGCGTTGACGTAGTACATACCGACGCGGGAAGCCTCTTCCTTCACGGCGTCAGCAGCCTGCTTCTTCGTGCCGACGAAGAGGATGGTCTGACCATTCTCCGCGAGGTTACGCACGAAGCTGTAAGCCTCCTCGAGCTTTTTGACGGTCTTCTGCAGGTCGATGATGTAGATACCGTTGCGCTCGCAGTAGATATACTCCGCCATTTTCGGGTTCCATCTGCGGGTCTGGTGACCGAAGTGGACACCGGCCTCAAGAAGCTGTTTCATAGATACGACTGCCATAGTTTTTTGTTTCCTCCTTTAATTAGTTGCTACCTCCGGGAGCTTCTTCTGTGCCCGACCAGGCCGAAACCACATGGTCGCACATCCACTCCCGTGCGTAATGCTCTGGTATTATACCAGAGAAAACCGGCCAATGCAAGAGGATTTGGCCGGTTTTTTGCATTTTTTGCGTGTGCTCAGAGATGATTCTGGCGCTTTTCGCGTCGGCGCCGCGGCTGCTGCCCCGAGACCTCGGCGAGAATGATATCTTCACCCAGCCGCGAGATGGACCCCCACGGCAGAATGTAGTCGTCGTCGCCGCTGAGCAGGCCGCCGAGCTTCTTTTGCCCGGGTACAATGAGCGACACAATCTTGCCGTCATCCAAGTCAATTTCCGCATCGCAGACGTAGCCGAGCCGCTGACCGGTGCTCTGATCGATGACTTCTTTATATCGCAGGTCGGATAGACAACATTTCATGGGGACACCTCCGCAGCGTTTTCGTAACAGTCTATGGCGCGGCACCGCAGCTTATGAGGGGAAGACGCTACCGCGGATCTTGCCAATAGCCTGCTTTTCAAGCCGCGACACCTGTGCCTGACTGATGCCGATCTCACCGGCGACCTCCATCTGTGTCTTTCCGGCGTAAAAGCGCAGAGAGAGGATCTTTTTCTCGCGTGCGTTGAGCGTGCCCATTGCGCTCGAGAGCGCCAGCCGCTCGAGCCACTGCTCGTCGGTATTTTTTGTGTCGCCGACCTGGTCCATGACGCAGATGCTCTCGCCGCTATCGGTGTAGATCGGTTCGTAGAGGGAGATGGGATCGCTGATCGCATCGAGCGCAAATACCACTGTCTGCCGCGGCAGACCGAGCGACTTTGCAATCTCATCGAGTGACGGCTCGCGGCCGGTGGCGGCGGTCAGGCGCTCCTTTTCCTGCAGCACCTGATATGCCGTGTCGCGCGTGGAGCGACTGACGCGGATGGGGCTGTTGTCGCGCAAATAGCGCCGGATCTCGCCGGAGATCATCGGCACGCCGTAGGTAGAAAAGCGCACATCATGGTTCTCCGCGTCGAAATTGTCGATGGCCTTGATCAGCCCGATACAGCCGACCTGAAACAGGTCGTCCGCACTCTCGCCGCGGCCGGTGAATTTCTGGATCACGGACAGCACCAGCCGGAGGTTTCCCGCGATGAGCTGCTCGCGCGCGTCACGGTCGCCGTGCTTTGCACGGATGAGCAGCGCGCGGCAGGCATCGCTGCTCAGAACTTTTAAATCCGCCGTGTTCACGCCGCAGATCTCGACTTTTCCAAGCATAAGAATTCCTCCCATCCGGTACAGCGTAGTGTTTCCGGGTGGGAGGAATTTGATACATTGGCAGATCTCCGAGTGGGTTACTGCTCGATGGCTGCATTTTCCTTCTTCTTTGCGAAGGCCTTCTGCAGCCAGTCCTTGCCGTCCACATAGCGGGAGACGATGAAGGACACGACGTAGTCGCCGGCGGAGTTGACCATGGTGGCCGGGGGGTCGACAAGGTTGCCGATGGCAAGCGCGATCGGATAAGCAACAGCCAGCTGATCGGGGAAGAAGATGGTGCAGACCACAAGCTCACCCGTGCCGCCGCCGCCGGGGATGCCGCTCATGGCAACGGAGGAGAATACCGCCACGACGATGGCCAGAATGGCCTTTTCCGTCGTGAAGTCCAGTCCGAACACGCCGAAGAGGAATGCGACCTTGATGATGGCGGACATGGCCGAGCCGTCCATGTGCATGGTGGCACCCATGGGCAGGACAATGTCGGTGACGTCCTTGGAAATGCCGGTCTCATCCGCGACCTCCATGTTGGTCGGGATAGTCGCGACGGACGAGCACGTGCCAAAGGAAACGGCTGCCGGACGGAACAGCTTGGAGAACATGATCTTCGCGCCGCCCTTACCGCCGCCGAACTGGGCGTAGATGGGGAAGAAGACGAACATGTAGGCAAAGCTCATGACGTAGTAGATGATGAGCGTGCGGCTGTAATCCGCGACCAGCTCCGGACCGTAGGTGGCGACCAGGTCGGCAAAAAAGCCGAAGAAGCCGATGGGGGCATAGTAGGTGATGAGCTTCACAGTCTTCATGATGCAGCCCGTAATGTCCTCGAGGAGCTTCGCGGTCTTGGTTTCCGGACCGCCGTTCATCTGGATGCCGAAGCCGAAGATGACCGCCGCAACGATCAGCGGCAGGATGGCCTTGCGGCTCAGCAGCTCCGTGAAGTCAGGCTTGGTAAAGAAGTTCACGATCATGTCGCCGAATCCCAGTGTGTCGCCGATCTCGCCCTCCGTGATGGTGTAGTGTCCGTCCACGAGCGGGAAGATGCGGCAGACAATATACATCAGGATGCCGGCGATGGCAGCAGTGACGAGGAACGTGGCGATGGTCACGCCCATGATCTTGCCGGCGCGCTTGACGCTCTTCATGTTGGCGATGGCGGAGGCGATGGAGCAGAACACCATCGGTACGACCACGCAGAACATCATGTTGATGAACAGCGTGCCGAGGAATTTGATCTTGCCGCCGAAATCTGGGGCAAAAGCGCCTACCAGACAGCCGGCCACGATGCCGGAGATCATGAAGATCAGGAATCCGTAAGTCTTAAAAAACGACTTGGAACCGTTTGTCTTGGACATAAATGCAACACTCCCAGTGCGTAGTTTGCGCCGAAACAGCGCTTTGGTGACAGTATATAGAGTTTTTTCTTGCAATAATTGTACAAAAATGCTATCATATATTGCAAAAGATGCTTTCTTGGAGGCGAGCTATGCAACAGACTGATTATGAGCGCAGGGGATACCTGCATGAGGACTACCGTCTGTTCCATCTGAGCAGTGCGCTGGCTGAGGATACGGCCTTCCACTATCACGAATTTCATAAGCTGGTGTTCTTTCTGGCCGGGCACGGAAACTATATCGTCGAAGGGCGAACACATGTGCTGCGGCCGTATGATGTGGTGCTTGTGCGGCAGGGCGCGATCCACAAAGCGCAGATCGACCCGAATGAGCGCTATGAGCGCGTGATCCTCTACATATCGCCGGACTTTCTGCGCGCGCAGTCAACGGCAGTGTCTGCGCTCGACGCCTGTTTTCATCTGCCGGCAGATGGGGAAAGCTTTGTCCTGCGCCCGGAGGCTGACCGCCGTACTGCACTGCTGCGCACACTGGACGCGCTCGAGGCGGAGGAGCAAAGCACGGCCTACGGACATGATCTGCTCTCACGCGCGCAGATGCTGCAGCTGTTGGTCATGCTCGGCCGCGGCCTGAATGACGACGGGTCAAGCTACGCCCCCTCGGAACACTGCAACGAAAAGACGGCTGCTATACTCGAATACCTCAACACGCACCTGACCGAGGACATCAGCATTGATGCCCTCGCGGACACCTTTTATCTCAGCAAGTATTATATGATGCGCCTGTTTCGTGCCGAGACCGGCTTTACAATCCACGGCTACCTCACGGACAAACGCCTGCGCGTGGCGCGCGACCTGATCGCCCGGGGCATGCGCACGACGGATGCCTGCTATCAGTGCGGGTACCATGACTACTCCGCGTTTTCACGGGCGTATAAAAAACGGTTTCAGGTCAGCCCCCGTGCCGACCAGACGAAAGGAGCGCAGTGACTATGCAGCTGCATCCGCAATATTATTATCAGCAGCTTCCGCCGCCGGAGCGCGCGGCGTATCACGGTATGCTGACCTGCCTGCGGGAGCTTGCGCCGTCGGCGCGCATTCCTCGTCTCACGATGGAGACGCTCGGCACGCTCTTTTTCCAGCTGCGGCTGGATCATCCGGAGATCTTCTACGCCGTCGGTTTTTCGTGCCGTGCTGTGCCCGAGGCGGAGTTTGTGGACTTTTGCCCCGAGTATCGCTTTGACAAAAAGCGCATCCGTGAGCACCGGCAGGCAATTGAGGCGCGCACGGCGCGGTTACTGCGTCCGCTGCGCAGCCTGCCACCGGCGGAGCGGGAGCGCGCGATCCATGATTTCATTGTGGAAAACGTTCGCTACGATAAGCTTGAAAAACCGTATTCGCACGAGGTCATCGGCCCGCTGACCAACGGCGTCGGTGTCTGCGAGGGCATGGCCAAAACGGTCAAGCTCCTGTGCGACGGGCTTGGCCTGCCGTGCATGATCGCCGTCAGCGACCGCGACCGTGCCAACGGGGATCGCTATCTGCACGCGTGGAACATCGTGCAGCTCGGCGGACAGTGCTATCATCTGGACGCCACATTTGACAATTCTCTCAGCAAGCACGGCGTACTGCGCTATGACTATTTCAATCTGGACGACACAAAGATTTTCCGAGACCACCGTAAGCTTCTGTATCCGGCGCCGGCCTGTACGGATGGCGGGCAGTTTTACTATAAGCTCCAGCATCTGTCGTGGACAAAGCCGGAGGAGGCTGCGCGCCGGGTCGATCAGGCGCTGCGCAAAAAGCAGCCGGGTCTTGTGTTTCACTGGCGCGGCGGCTATCTGACGCGCGAGGTGCTGACTGACCTGTGTACACAGATTGATGCAGCAGCGCATGCGCGCGCTCGAGCGGCTGCCATTTCGGTCAATTGGCCGCAGGCGGTGCTGCAGGTGCGCTTTGTCGAGGCGGCGCAGCCGGTGGAGACGGAGACACTCGACGATATTTGAGAGAAGATTTATCCGTTCCGGGCAAAACGACGGAGCGGACAGACAATTTTGCAGTGCGTGTGCATGGAACGGCAAAAGTGTTTTTGCCTTCTTGACATGGACTCGAGCGGCTCCTACAATGGGTGCAATTTCAGTTTTCGCAGGGAGGAATTCCAATGAAAAAAACGTTTGTCTCCGCAGCACAGCTGGAGCAAATTGCAGCGCAGTATCCCACACCGTTTCACATCTATGACGAACAGGGGATCCGGGAAAATGCCCGCCGCCTGAACGCTGCTTTTTCATGGAATCCGGGTTTTCGCGAGTATTTCGCGGTGAAAGCGACGCCTACGCCTGCAATTATGAAGGTTCTGCAGGAGGAGGGGTGCGGATGCGACTGTTCATCGCTCACGGAGCTGATGATGGCCGAACGCATCGGCTGTGTCGGTGAGCATATTGTGTTCTCTTCCAATGAGACCCCGGCCGAGGATTACCGGCTGGCTGCAAAGCTGGGTGCAGTCATCAATCTGGACGATCTCACACACGTGGACTTTCTGGAACGCGCGATCGGCTATATCCCGAAGAAGATCGGCTGCCGCTTCAACCCCGGCGGCACGTTCTCGCTCGGTGAAACACGTGAAGGCTTTCAGGTCATGGACAATCCCGGCGATGCCAAGTACGGCATGACCCGTGCGCAGATCGCTGAGGCGTTCCGGCTGCTCAAGGCAAAGGGCGCGGAGGAGTTCGGTATTCATGCATTTCTGGCCTCCAATACGCTCTCAAACGAATACTATCCCGCGCTGGCGCGTATGCTTTTCCGGCTGGCGGCAGAGCTGCAGCAGGAGACCGGCTGCTATATCACGTTCATTGACCTCTCCGGCGGCGTCGGTATCCCGTACCGGCCCGGATGAGCCGGCCAATGACATCGCCGTCATCGGCGAAGGCGTGCGCAGGGCGTATGAGGAGATCCTTGTGCCGGCCGGCATGGGTGATGTGGCGCTGTACACCGAACTCGGCCGCTTTATGCTCGCACCGTACGGTCATCTCGTGACGCGCGCGATCCACGCAAAGCACATCTATAAGGAGTACATCGGCACAGATGCCTGCGCATGTGACCTGATGCGTCCGGCCATGTACGGGTCGTATCACCATATCACGGTCATGGGCAAGGAGGACGCGCCCTGCGACCACAAGTACGACATTGTTGGCGGCCTGTGTGAGAACAATGACAAGTTTGCCGTCGACCGGATACTGCCGGGCATCGACATCGGCGATCTGCTTGTCATCCATGATGCCGGTGCACACGGCCTTGCCATGGGCTACAACTACAACGGCAAGCTCCGCTGCGCAGAGGTGCTGCTGCAGCCGGACGGTTCCACGCGCCTGATCCGCCGCGCCGAGACGCCGGAGGACTACTTTGCGACCATGGTCTGGGACGATTGAGACACAGAAAAAAACCGAGGGAGTAGCTCCCTCGGTTTTTGTATGTTGTTTTGCCTCAGAGCACACGCACGCAGTCGCGCGTGATCTCGCCGAGCGTGTGCACGCCGCACATGGCCATCGTGTCGCGCAGCTCGCTGCCGATCTTTTCAATGTACGTTGCCACGCCCTGCGCGCCGTCGCCGTAGACCATCGGGACGAACGGACGGCCGATGAGCACAGCGTCCGCGCCGAGCGCCAGCGCCTTGAACACATCCGTGCCGGTGCGGATGCCGCCGTCGACAAAGATCTTCATGCTGCCGCCGACAGCATCGGCGATCTCGGCAAGCACTTCCGCGCTGGCCGGGGTCTGACCGAGTACACGGCCGCCGTGGTTCGAGACGATGATCGCAGCGGCGCCGGCCTCGGCGGCCTTCTGCGCGCCGCGCACGGTCATGACGCCCTTGACGATGAACGGCATGGCGGCGTAGCGGATGATCTCTGTCAGCTCCTGCACGGACTTGCTGCCGGCCGGCGGCGTCAGATTTTTCAGGAAGGGGAGGCCCGCGCCGTCAATGTCCATGGCGACGGCCTTGCAGCCGCTGGTTCTGGCCAGATCGAGCTTTTCAAAAACCAGCTGCTGGCTCCACGGCTTGATCGTCGGCACGCCGACACCGCCAGCTGCGCGGATGGCTTCCATCGCGCCCTGGAACACCGCGGCATCCACACCGTCACCGGTGAAGGCGGCGATGCCGCTGTCGGCGCAGGCATTGACGAGGATGCTGTTATACTCGCGGTCGTTGTACTTGTCGCCATAGTGCATCTTCATCGCGCCGAGCGGGGCTGCAAAAAACGGGTAGCGGTACATGGTGCCGAACAGCTCCACAGCCGTGTCGACCGGCTCGTTCGGGCATATGGTGTCCATGTTGACGCAGATCTTCTGCCACGCATCGTAGTTGCGGGTGAAGCCGTTGCCGGGGGCTTTTGCGCCGGGGCCGGGGACCTGGTTGCCGCAGGCCTTGCCGTTGCACACCGGGCAGGCCTTGCAGTACGGGCCGATACAAGTGCGTGCGCTTTCAAGAATCTCTTTGTACTCCATGAGGGTACCTCCATATATCTTTACTGTATTGATGGATTTGCTGCCGAAACGCCCGTGCCGTCAAACGCCGGGATCATGTCGTCGGTCGCGGCATCGAGATCCTGATAGAAACCGTCTGTGATGGGGCTGTCCATCAGGTATTCGTACATGGCATCGTTGAGTGCGGGGGAGACGGGCTGCTGCAGCTCCGGCCACTGCGCCAGATCGCCGACGGGCGTGTACTGACTCATGAGACTGAAGAGTACCTGCCCGGGCGCAAACGTCTGCCCGACCCAGTCGATGACGCGGCGAGTGTTTTCGCCCTGCTGCGGCAAGATGAGATGCCGGATGAGCACGCCGCGCTGAAGCATGCCGTCGCCGTCGAGCCGGAACGGTCCGGTCTGACGGTACATTTCCAGAATGGCGGCGCGGGCGACCTGCGGATAGTCCGCTGCGGCGGAGTAGCGTGCTGCCGGTCCGGACAGGGCGTATTTCATGTCCGGCAGGTATACCTGCACGAGCCCCTCGAGCATACGCAGCGACTCCACACACTCGTAGCCCGAGCTGTTCCACACGACCGGGATGCCAAGGGACAGACCCGTGAGCGCCTCGGCGATCTGCGGTGTGTAATGGCTGGGGGTGACGAGATTGATGTTGTGCACGCCCTCATCGCGCAGGCGCAAAAAAATAGCGCGGAGCTGCGCGACGGTGATCTCTTTTCCATGTTCGCCGCGGCTGATGTCGCGGTTTTGACAAAAAACGCACCGCAGATTGCAGCCGGAGAAGAAGACCGCGCCGCTGCCGCGTGTGCCGGATATGCACGGTTCCTCGCCGAAATGCGGCGCTGCGCGCGCCACCATGGGCGCATCCGGAACTGCGCAAAAGCCCAATTGTCCGCCTGCGCGGTCAACGCCGCAGCCGCGCGGACAGACGGAACAAAGTTGCGTCATAATACCTCCCACGCACAGAATCTTGCGTGAAATCGAATGATTCTGTGGATATTATAAAGTTTTTTCATCCATTATGCAATGGTCTTAGGCAGGTTTCACGAAAAGTTCAGAAATGCAGCGTTTTCCAGTGGTAGCTTTATTTAAAAGGGCGATTGCAAAAAAAGCGGCAAAGTTATAAAATAATAGAGAAATATTAGGCAACGGAATTGAAAAAAATAACGAAGAGGAAGCATTATGGTAGACATCGTTTTGGTGGAGCCGGAGATCCCGAATAACACCGGCGCCATTGCACGCACCTGTGCCTGCACGGGTTCGCGGCTGCACCTGATCAAACCGCTCGGGTTTGATATTTCCGACCGCGCCGTCAAGCGCGCCGGACTTGACTACTGGCATCTGGTCGATATCTCGGTGTATGAGAACATCGACGAGTACTTCGCCAAAAATGGGGATGAAAATCTCTGGCTGCTCACGACAAAGGCAAAGGTGAGCTATGCCGACGCCGATCTCTCTGCGCCAAAGGTGACGCTCATGTTCGGTAAGGAGACAAAGGGCCTGCCAGAGTGGCTGCGCGAGCGCTATGCCGACCACTGCCTACGTATCCCCATGCGCGCGGAGGCGCGCAGCCTGAATCTGTCCAACTCTGCGGCGATCTTGTGCTATGAGGCGCTGCGTCAGCAGAATCTGCTCGGACAGATCGATCTGGATCTTTGAATACCATATCACACACCCGTGTGAAATCACAAACCAGGAGGAAGCAAGATGAACTACAACAAACAGACCGTCAAGGACGTCCCGCTTTCCGGAAAAAAAGTGCTCCTGCGCTGCGACTTCAATGTCCCGCAGGACAAGACGACCGGTGAGATCACGAGCGACAAGCGCATTGTGGCCGCACTGCCGACGATCCGCTACCTGCTCGATCACGGCGCTGCTGTGATTGCCTGCTCGCACCTCGGCAAGCCGAAGGGCACGTGGAAGGAAAGCCTCACGCTCGCGCCGGTGGCCAAGCGCCTGACAGAGCTGCTTGGTATGGACGTGCTCTTTGCCAAGGATATCGTCGGTGAGGACGCCAAGACCAAGGCGGCCGCGCTGCAGCCGGGTCAGCTTCTGCTGCTGGAGAATCTGCGTTTTGATCCCCGCGAGGAGAAAAATGACCCCGAATTCGCAAAAGAGCTCGCGAGCATGGCTGAGCTTTATGTCTCCGATGCGTTCGGCACGGTGCACCGTGCACACGCTTCCACTGCCGGCGTCGCGGCGTATCTGCCCGCATATGCCGGTCTGCTGATCGAGAAAGAGCTGTCCGTCATGGGCAAGGCGCTGGAAGATCCGAAGCGCCCGTTCGTCGCCATCCTCGGCGGCGCGAAGGTGTCGGATAAGATCGGCGTCATCAATAACCTGCTCGAAAAGGCCGACACGATCATCATCGGCGGCGGCATGGCCTACACGTTCGTCAAGGCGCAGGGCGGTGAGATCGGCACGTCTCTGCTCGAGGCCGACAAGATGGACTATGCGCTCGAGATGATCCGGAAGGCGAAGGATCGCGGCGTGAAGCTGCTGCTGCCCGTTGACACTATGGCCGGCGATCAGTTTGCTGCCGATTGCGCGCGCAAGGTCGTGCCGACCAATGCCATTCCGGCTGACTGGATGGGGCTGGACATCGGCCCCGAGACGATCAAGCTGTTCACGGATGCCATCAAGGGTGCCGGCACGGTCGTCTGGAACGGGCCGATGGGCGTGTTTGAGTTCCCGGCCTTTGCCGCCGGCACGGAAGCCATTGCTGCAGCGCTGGCGGAGTCCGGAGCGGTCACGATCGTCGGCGGCGGCGATTCGGCGGCTGCGGTCGAGAAGCTCGGTTTCGCCGATAAGATGACGCACATCTCCACCGGCGGCGGCGCTTCGCTGGAGTTCCTTGAGGGCAAGGAGCTGCCGGGCGTTGCGTGCCTGCTGGATAAGTAAGCGTTGGAAAGGAAATAAGGATATGAACATCAAAGAGAGAAAAGCAATCATCGCCGGTAACTGGAAGCTCAATAAGCGCGTGGCCGAGATCCCGGCCTTCGCGCAGGAGCTGCAGGCGAATCTTCCGGCAGAGCGCTGCTGTGACGTGGTTATCTGTGCCCCGTACCCGCTGATCGGTGCGCTGGAGGCTGCCGGTCAGTGCTGCGCTCTCGGCGTCGGCGCGCAGGATGTGTCCGAGCACCAGCACGGTGCGTACACCGGCGAGGTATCCGCCGAGCAGCTCAGCGATCTCGGCGCACAGTACTGCATCGTCGGTCACAGTGAGCGCCGCAGCTATCACGGCGAGACCGATCTGCAGGTCAACGCCAAGACGAAAATTCTGCTGGAGAATCACATCATCCCGATCATCTGCGTCGGCGAGAGCCTTGCGCAGCGTGAGCATGACCTGACCGAGACCTATGTTGCCTATCAGGTCGCGGCTGCTTTCTCCGGCCTGACGGCGGAGCAGGCAGCGCGCTGCGTCATCGCCTATGAGCCCCTGTGGGCCATCGGCACCGGCAACACCGCCACGAGCGCACAGGCACAGGAGGTCTGCGCCTCCATCCGCGCCACGCTCGCCAAGCTCTATGACGCCAACACGGCGAAAGTGATCAGCATCCTCTACGGCGGCTCGATGAACGCGGGCAACGCAGCCGAGCTGCTGGCACAGCCGGACATCGACGGCGGCCTCATCGGCGGCGCGTCGCTCAAGCCGGTCGATTTCTCGAAGATCATTGCCGCGACGGCGCAGGGAGCCTGCGAATGAGCAACGGGAAAGTCGCACTCATCATCCTCGACGGCTACGGCATCGGCGAGCCGAATGCGGGAAACGCCATCTATATGGCCAAAACGCCGGTGATGGACGGCCTCCTGCAGCGCTGGCCGCACACGAAGCTCTCGGCCTCCGGTCTGGACGTCGGTCTGCCGGACGGTCAGATGGGCAACAGCGAGGTTGGTCACACGAACATCGGCTCAGGCCGCGTCGTGTTTCAGGATCTTCCGCGCATCACCAACGCCATTTCCGACGGCTCGTTTTTTGAAAACCCCGTCTATGGCGCGGCGCTTGATAACGCTGCAAACGGCAAGGCGCTGCACATCCTTGGCCTTCTGTCCGACGGCGGTGTGCATAGCCACATCCAGCACATCTTCGCCATGGTGAAGATGGCGCATGACCGCGGCATTGAGCGCGTGTATCTGCACTGCTTCCTCGATGGGCGCGACGTCGCGCCGACGAGCGGCGCGGGCTATGTCCGCCAGCTGCATGACTATTGTGCCGAGCTCGGCACGGGCAAGATCGCAACGCTGCAGGGACGCTTCTACGGCATGGATCGCGACAAGCGCTGGGATCGCATCGAGGCGAGCTACAATGCCATGGTCTGCGGCGAGGGCGTACAGGACCCCGACCCCATCCACGCGATGGAGGAGAGCTATGCCGCCGGTGTGACGGATGAGTTCGTCAAGCCCGTCGTCTGTGTTCCTGATGGGAAGATCTGTTCCGGTGACAGTGTCATCTTCATGAACTTCCGTCCCGACCGCGCCCGGGAAATGACCTATGCGCTCACGCAGCCGGGTTTTGACGGCTTCGCGCGCAAGGTCGTTGCGCAGGACCTGCACTATGTCTGCACGACGCGCTACGACGAGAAGCTCACCGATCTTCCGATCGCGTTCCCGCCCGAGGAGCTGCACGACACGCTCGGCGAGATCGTCAGCGCACACGGTCTGCGCCAGCTGCGCATCGCGGAGACGGAAAAGTACGCACACGTCACGTTCTTCTTCAACGGCGGCACGGAGACGCAGTATCCCGGCGAGGATCGCGTGCTCATCCCGTCGCCGCGCGAATTTCCGACCTACGACCTCGTCCCCGAGATGAGCGCCGTCAAGGTCAAGGACGAGCTTGTGGCGCGCATCCGCACCGGTGCGTATGACATGATCGTCTGTAACTTTGCCAACTGTGACATGGTCGGCCACACAGGTGTAATGCCGGCCGCCATTCAGGCGGTCGAGTGCGTGGATCGCTGCCTTGGTGAAGTCGTTGCGGCGGCGGAAGAGATGGGATATACGCTGCTCGTCACCGCTGACCACGGAAACGCCGATCGCATGGTTGAGCCGGACGGGTCAACGAACACGGCGCACACGACGAATCTTGTGCCGCTGGTGCTCGTCGGCAGAGAGCTGCCGCTGCGCGCGCAGGGCCGTCTTTCCGATATCGCACCGACCATGCTCGAGCTGATGCACATCGAGCCAAAACCCGCAATGACAGGCGAGAGCCTTATCGAAAAATCATAAAGGAGTATTGACATGAAGGACTATTTTGAAATTGTGGATGTAAGTGCCAGAGAGATTCTGGACTCCCGCGGCAATCCGACCGTGGAAGTTGAGGTCACGCTTGATGACGGCACCGTTGGCCGCGCTGCCGTTCCGTCCGGCGCTTCCACCGGTATCTACGAGGCTTGCGAGCTGCGCGACGGCGATAAGAGCCGTTACCTCGGCAAGGGCGTGCTCAAGGCAGTTGAGAACGTCAACGTCGAGATCGCTGAGGCGCTGCAGGGCATGAACGTCCTCGACCAGACCTCCATCGACAAGCTGCTCATCGAGCTGGACGGCACCCCGAACAAGACCCGTCTCGGCGCCAATGCCATCCTCGGCGTGTCCCTCGCGTGTGCGAAGGCCGGCGCGCTGGCGACCGGCCAGAGCCTGTATAACTACATCGGCGGCTGCAACGCCAAGACGCTGCCTGTGCCGATGATGAACGTGCTCAACGGCGGCGCACACGCCACCGGCAGCAACGTTGACATCCAGGAGTTCATGATCATGCCCGTCGGCGCGAAGAGCTTCGCCGAGGCGCTGCGTATGTGCTCGGAAGTGTTCCACGTGCTCAAGAAGGTCGTTCCGGCCTCCGGCGTGGGCGATGAGGGCGGCTACGCTCCGAACCTCGACAGCGACGAGGACGCGCTCAAGGCGCTCGTCAAGGCCATCGAGCTTGCCGGCTACAAGCCGTATGACGATTTCATGATCGCTATCGACAGCGCCTGCTCCGAGTGGTTCAACGCGGAGGACGGCTGCTACCACCTGCCGAAGCGCGGCACGGTCATGACCCGCGAGCAGATGGTCGATATGTACGCCGACTTCGTTGAGAAGTACCCGATCATCTCCCTCGAGGACGGTATGGCCGAGGATGACTGGGAAGGCTGGCAGATGCTCATGGATCGCCTCGGCAAGAAGATCCAGCTCGTCGGTGATGACCTGTTCGTCACGAACGTCCAGCGCATCAAGAAGGGCATCGAGCTCGGCGCAGCCAATGCCGTGCTCATCAAGCTCAACCAGATCGGCACGCTGACCGAGACGCTCGACGCGATCCAGATGGCGCACCGCGCCGGCTGGACGGCTGTCGTGTCTCACCGCTCCGGCGAAACCGAGGACACCACGATCGCGGATATCTCCGTGGCCGTCAACGCCGGTCAGATCAAGACCGGTGCTCCGAGCCGCACCGACCGCGTGGCGAAGTACAACCAGCTGCTGCGTATCGAGGACGAGCTGTTCGACGTGGCACAGTATCCCGGAAAGGATGCATTTTTCAGCATCAAGAAGTAATTTCCCAAACCGGTATAAAAGGTGTTTGCGTGGGTGACAATACCCATGCAAACACCTTTTTTCTTGGAGGGAAATACAATGGAACCGAATCAGGACAAAAACCCCGAAAAAAGATCTGTACGCTTCATCGAAGGCAAGGGCTTCTACATAGCCCTCGTCCTCTGCGCGGCGGTGATCGGCGTCTCTGCGTGGTCACTGCTGGCAGATACGAAGACTATGGATGATGAGCGTGCACACAGCGCGGTGCTGGAGGTCGTACCGACACCGGTCGTACCCGTGCCGGAGACACCGCAGCCGACGCCGGAGCTGTCGCCTGAGCCGGAAATTCCGGCGGAGGAAGCTGCAGAAACGGCGGCGCAGGATGTGTACCTCTGGCCGGTCGATGGCGCGGTGACGCGCGCCTATGCGATGACGGCGCTGGCCTATGATGAGACAATGGCGGACTGGCGCACGCATGACGGCATTGACATTGCGGCGGATTACGGCGCGGTCGTCTCGGCCATGGCGTTGGGCACGGTGACGCAGGTATATCACGACGACCGCTACGGCACGACCGTCGTCACGGAGCGCGCCGACGGTTTGCGCTGCACGTATGCGAATCTGGAGTCGATCCCCACGGTGAACGTCGGCGATTCGGTCTCGGCAGGGGATACGATCGGCTCGGTCGGCGATTCCGCCGGCTGCGAATCGGCGCAGGAGAGCCACCTGCATCTGTCGGTTTCGGTCTCCGGGCAGAGCGTTTCACCTCTTGATTATTTGCCGCAAAAAAATTAAAAAAGTGACGCAAAACTTATTGACAAAGGGAGCATTGTTTGGTACAATGCTCCTTGCGTTTAGCGGTTCGCGAGACGCTCACAACATGGCGGCATAGCTCAGTTGGCCAGAGCATTCGGTTCATACCCGAAGTGTCCCCGGTTCGAATCCAGGTGCCGCTACCAAGGGGATGCTGCACTCGCAGCATCCCATCTTAGGCCCGTTGGTCAAGTGGTTAAGACACCGCCCTTTCACGGCGGTAACATGGGTTCGAGTCCCGTACGGGTCACCACTTTTGGAGGCTTAGCTCAGCTGGTTAGAGCGCATGCTTCACACGCATGAGGTCGATGGTTCGAGCCCATTAGTCTCCACCACAAAAACCTGTGTTCTCTGAACGCAGGTTTTTTTCATTTTTGGAGGTGCGCATGAAACTGATCGCTCTGGATCTCGACGGAACGCTGCTCAACAGCGAGAAGGTCATCTCGGCGGGGAATTTTGCCGCGCTTTCGCTTGCGGCGGAGCAGGGGCATGTGATCGTCCCGGCAACGGGGCGCGCGCTGCGCGCGATTCCGGAGCAGGTGATGGCGCTGCCGTTTCTGCGGTATGCCATTACGATCAACGGCGCGAAGGTTTCCGACGCGCGGACGGGGGAGACGCTCCTGCGTGCTGAGCTTGCGCTGGATACCTGCCTGCGCCTGATGGACTTCGCCGGGCGCTATGACGCGATGTATGACTGCTATTGGAATGACACCGGCTGGGTAGACCGCGCATTTCTTGAGCGTGTGCGGTATTATAACGCTGATGAGGAAGTGGTCGCACTCCTGCGGCGCACACGTGCGCCGGTCGAGGATCTGAAAGCGTTTGTGCGCGCAAACGGTCAGCCGGTGCAGAAGGTGCAGCTGTGTTTTCGGGACATGGCAGAGCGTGAAACGGCGCGCGCGGAGATCACGGCCGCGTTTCCGGATGTTCTGGTCACATCGTCGTTTCGCAACAACCTCGAGCTTAATGCCGTTGATGCAGACAAGGGCAGGGCGCTGCTTGCACTCGCGCGGCACTTGGGCATCCCGGCGGAGGACACGGTTGCCTTTGGGGACAGCTCCAACGACCTGCGGATGCTGCGTGCCGCCGGCACAAGCGTTGCCATGGGCAATGCTGCGCCAGAGGTGCGCGCTGTCTGCGACTACGTGACGGATACCAACGACCGCGACGGTGTGGCAGCGTTCCTCCGGACACATATTCTGCATGGAGTTTCACTTTGAATTCGTGATAAAAAGACCGTGTTCCGGAGAACACGGTCTTTTTTGTGATGCGGAAATTACTTCTTGATGTTTTCCTTGATGACTTCGCCCAGAATGGTCATGCCCTGCTCGATCTTCTCTTCGGGCATGCAGGAGTAGTTCAGGCGGATGCAGTTGTTGTGACCGGCGTCCGGGAAGAAGCCGTCGCCCGGGACATAGGCAACGTTGCGTGCCAGGCACTGCTTTGCCATCTCATTGGTGTTGATGTAGTCCGGCAGCTCGACCCAAGTGAACAGACCGCCGTTGGGGTGCGTGAACTTCGCCTCGGGCGGGAACTCGCGTTCCATGGTCTGGATCATGACGTCGCGGCGCTTGCGGTAGCACTCCTTGATGGTGGCAACGTGCTCATCAAGGTCGAACATATCGATGAACTTGGACACAACGAGCTGTGCCTCGGTGGAAGCCTGCAGGGAAGCGGCCTGCGCGAGGAAGTTGTACTTCTGGAGGATCTCACCGTCGGCGCAGACCCAGCCAAGACGGTAGCCGGGCGCGAGGATCTTGGAGAACGTGCCGAGGAAGACAACGAGGCCCTTGGTGTCCATGCTCTTGAGCGCGGGCAGGTATTCGCCCTCGAAGCGGAGCTCACCGTACGGGTTATCCTCAACAACGGGGATCTCGTACTTGTTGATGATCTCCATGAACTGTTTGCGGCGCTCGAGCGGCCAGGTGCGGCCGGACGGATTCTGGAAGTCGGGGATGACGTAGATCATCTTGACATTCTCCGTCGTGGCGAGTACCTTTTCCAGCTCTTCCATGATCATGCCGTCGCCGTCGGTGGGGATGGCAACAAAGTTCGGCTCACAGGCTTTGAATGCGTTCAGCGCGCCGAGATAGGAGGGGCTCTCAATGATGACCACATCGCCCTTATCGCAGAACACGCGCGCGGAATAGTCCAGGCCCTGCTGAGAGCCGGAGGTCACGAGGATGTTATCAGCAGTGGTTTTGATGTTGAGCTTCGCTTCCATGCGGTCAGCGATCTGCTGACGGAAATGCTCAAAACCGTTGGTGCTGGAGTACTGGAGCGCGACTTTGCCCTGCTCCTCAAGGACAGCGTCGGTCGCAGCCTTGATCTTGTCAACAGGGAAGAGCTCGGGTGCGGGCATACCGCCTGCAAACGAAAGGATCTCCGGCTTGTTGGCAAGCGCCAGCAGTTCGCGGATCGCAGAACCCTTGAGAAGGTTCATTCGTGTGGAAAACCGTACCATTTCTAAATTTCCTCCTTATTTTGCTGGTAATGATGTACAAGAGCATCGATTACGTCTCACCATATTTAAGCACATTTTCACAGTAAAGTAAACCATTTCAACGAAATCCAATGAAAATTTTCATTTTCATAATTCTTTGTGCTGTTTTTATTCCTTGACATAGAACGGTTAATTCGCTATGATGAGGCCAAAGAGGTGTTGTGTATGATCGGAACCACGCTCAAAAATTTGCTGGATGAACGCGAGATCAAGGTCAACGAGTTCGCGCGGCAGATCAAAGTGCCGGCGCAGACGCTCTACAGCATTATCCGCCGCGACAATATGAAGATCGATTTCGAGCTGCTGCTGCGCATCTGCGATGCGCTGCACGTTCCGCTCGAGACGTTTTGCGGTACAGGCAGCACCGGTCAGCCGACGCCTGAGGAGTGGGAGACGCTCTGGAAGTTGCGCCGTCTGGATGATCACGGCCGCTTTGTGACGCTGCAGCTGCTCGATGCCGAGTGTGCGCGTCTGCAGACTGCACAGCGTCAGCCGGAGCGCAATAAGATCATCCCGCTTTATATGACGCCGGCAGCGGCCGGATATGCCTCGCCGGCGCTCGGTGATGATTATGAGGATTATGAGGTCGCGGCGAATTCGGAGGCGGACTTTGCCGTGCGCATCGCCGGTGACAGTATGGAGCCCTATATCCATGACGATTCCATCGTACTGGTCAAACGCGGCGCAACGATCTTTGATGGGGACATCGGTCTGTTCTTTGTGGACGGCGACATGAAGTGCAAGCAATATTGTCAGGATTATCTCGGCAATGTGTATCTCTTCTCGCTCAACCGTGCACGCAGAGATGCGGATGTGACGATTCCGGCCTCATCCGGCATTACGATCTGTTGCTTTGGCAAGGTGCTGCTCAAGGGGAAGATTCCTCTGCCGCAGGACTAAATAAAAATGTATAGATGAAACGGTCATCCGCAGCTTGCGGATGACCGTTTTGCTATGTATTACTGATACATAAAGGAGTAGTCCACGTTCAGGTCACTGCCTGTCCAGGAACCGTCGAGCTTGCCGATCGTGCGTGCGTAGCCGTCCTCATCCTTATCATAAGGACGCGGCCGGTAGTCGTTTTTGCTGTCAGTGCTCGACAGGCGGCAGGGGATCAGGTCATAGCCGTCAATGACCCAGCCGTCACCGTCTTTCTTGACGGTCACCTGCGCGATCGCGGTGTCTACATCGCGCGGCGCGGTGTTGCCGCCGAAGCTGAAGTTTCCGAGGCTGTAGAAAATATAGCCGCCGTTGTAGCTCTCCATCTTTTGCAGCACGTGCGGGTGCGTGCCGCAGACAATGTGTGCGCCTGCATCGATTGCTGCGTGCGCGAGCGCCTCCTGGTTGGCGGTTACCTGATAGCTGCCCTCGGTGCCCCAATGCGGAGCGAAGATCAAAATATCTGCGCCGTCATCCTTGAGCTTCTGGATGCCGGCCGTGATGTTGCTCTTGCTCAAACCCGTCCAGCCGGGACAGTAGACGCCGATTTTCAGACCGTGCTCGGTCGTGAACACCTTGGATTCACTGCCGGCAGTCCAAGCAACATCCGCTGCATCCAAAGCAGCCTTCGTGTCCGCGACGCCTTTCGCGCCGAAGTCATTCGTGTGGTTGTTGCCGAGCGTGACGCACTCCACGCTGCCCTGCACGAGAATGTCAGCATACGATGACGGCCCACGGAAATAGAACAGGGAAGAGGACTTGAGCGCCTCGTCCGAGAACGAACACTCAAGATTTGCGAGCGTGAACTCGTCCTTGCTCAGATACTCCAGCACACCGGAAAACGGCCAAGACGTTCCGTTTTTGTCGATATAGCTGTCAAAGTCGCGCCCGGTCTGAATGGAGGCGAGCGTACAGTCGCCGACCATGGAGATGACAAGTGTGTCCGGTTCCTTCGGCTTTTCAATGGGCTGCACAGGCTGCGGTGTATCACCGCCGCTGGCGCGGCTGGGCGTTGTGATCGGTTCTTTTGTCAGTACATTGCACGTCATAACCGTGACCCACGCGCTGAGACCTATGGCGATCACGAGCACAACGATCAAAAAGATACCGGATTTGGAGAGCTTCATGGCGTCACCTTTTTCAAAACAGAGATGCAAACATTATATACGACCGGTTGGAAAATGTAAATATCGCATTTTGCTCTTGCCCGCACGCTGCGTTCGGAGTACAATAGAGCGACGAAAACTGGAGTGTAACAATTATGGAACGAAATTATCCGAACATCAGTGTCACGGACAAGGCGGCACGCAGCCTGCGCAGCGGGCATCCATGGGTCTATGCCGATGAGGTGCTGCGTGTGGACGCCGCCTGCACGAACGGACAGATCGTAGATGTGACCACACGTAGTGGTCATTGGCTCGGCGCTGGCTTTTATAACAGCGCATCCAAGATTCGCGTGCGCGTGCTCTCACGCAATGCGAACGATCGCTTTGACGAGGCTTTCTGGGCGCGGCGTGTCCAGTATGCGATCGATTACCGCCGTACGGTCATGGGCGCGGATTTTGACAATTGCCGCCTGATTTTTGGCGAGGCGGACGGGTTTCCGGGGCTGACAGTCGACCGCTTCGGCTCGATCCTGGTCGCGCAGGTGCTCTCGCTGGGTATGGAGCTGCGCAAGACGCAGCTGTTCGCGCTCTTGCTGCAGACGCTGCGTGCCTGCGGTGAGCAGATCGACGCGATCTACGAGCGCAACGACGTCAAGCTCCGGGAAAAAGAGGGGATGCAGCAGAGCACCGGCTTTGTGACGCTCGATGACCTCAAGACGGACTTGGACGGTCATGTGACGATCCGCGAAAACGGTATCCTGTACGATGTTGACTATATCCACGGTCAGAAGACGGGCTTTTTCCTCGACCAGAAGTATAACCGCCGCGCAGCGGCACAGCTTGCCACAGGAAAGCGCGTGCTCGATTGCTTCACGCATACCGGGGCATTTGGTCTCAACTGTGCTGCAGCCGGAGCGGCGTCCGTCGTGTCGGTCGATGTGTCGGAGGATGCGCTCACGACCGCGCGGCACAATGCTGCGCTCAACGGTCTGGATGGTCGCGTGGAGTATCTCTGTGCCGATGTGTTTGACTTGCTGACGAAGCTGGCTGAGCAAAAGCGCGGCGCGTATGATTACATTATCCTCGACCCGCCTGCCTTTACCAAGAGCAGCGCGACCGTGGCAAACGCCATCCGCGGCTATAAGGAGATCAACCTCAAGGCTATGCGCATCCTGCCGCGCGGCGGGTATCTGGCCACGTGCTCCTGCTCGCATTTTATGACGGACGACCGGTTTCGTGCCATGCTGGCGGATGCCGCCAAGGACGCGCAGGTCTCCCTGCGCCAGATCGAGGCGCGTCAGCAGGGACCGGATCACCCGATCCTCTGGAATGTGCCGGAGACGGATTATTTGAAGTTCTATCTGTTCCAGATTGTTTGATATTTAGATTAAAAAGCCCGTTGGCAGCTGCCAACGGGCTTTTCTCTTCTTGAATTTACAGCACGTTCATGAGGTTGAACGCGATGATCAAGCCGGCAAACACGATCGAGACCGTGGAGCAGAGCTTGATGAGAATGTTCAGGGACGGGCCGGAAGTATCCTTGAACGGGTCACCGACGGTGTCGCCAACGACAGCAGCCTTGTGCTGTTCGCTGCCCTTGCCGCCGTGGTTGCCGCGCTCGATATACTTCTTCGCGTTGTCCCATGCGCCGCCCGCGTTGGACATGAACACGGCCATTGCAAAGCCGGTGACGGACACGCCGCCGAGCAGACCGACAACGCCCGTGGGTCCAAGAATAAGGCCGGTGACGATCGGGACGATGACGGCCAGCAGCGCCGGAGCGACCATTTCGTGCAGGGCGCCCTTGGTGCACAGGCTGACGCAGGCCGCGTAATCGGGGTCTGCCTTGTAGTCCATGATGCCGACGATCTCGCGGAACTGACGGCGCACTTCCACGACGATGGACTGTGCAGCGGTCTGCACAGCACTCATGGTCAGCGCGGAGAAGACGAAGGTGAGCATCGCGCCAATGAACAGGCCGACCAGAACAGACGGGCTCGTCAGCGTGAAGTTCAGGGTCTCAGGAGTGCGGGTCTGCACGATGTTGACATAGGACACGAGCAGTGCCAGAGCCGTCAGGGAAGCAGAGCCGATTGCAAAGCCCTTGCCGGTGGCAGCGGTGGTGTTGCCGAGGGAATCGAGGGCGTCAGTGCGGTCACGAACCTCTTCCGGAAGGCCGGACATCTCGGCGATGCCGCCGGCATTATCGGCCACAGGGCCATAAGCGTCGGTCGCGAGCGTGATGCCGAGGGTGGAGAGCATGCCGACAGCGGCAATGCCGATGCCGTACAGGCCCTGGTTGAACGCAGCGGTGAATGCACCGTTGCTGTCGATGATCGTAGTCGTGCCGCCTGCGCAGAAGTAGCTGAGCAGGATCGCAACGGAGACGATCAGGATGGAGGCCATGGTGGACTTCAGACCGAGGGAAATACCGCCGATGATGATCGTGGCGGAGCCGGTCTCGGAGGCTGCAGCCAGCTGCTGCGTGGGCTTGTAGTTGTCGGAGGTGTAGTACTCGGTGAAGTAACCGATGGCGCAGCCGCCGACAAGGCCGCACAGGATGGCAATGTAAACACCCCAGCAGTGCTGCTCAGGTCCAAGAATGAGATAGGACAGCGGCAGGGCGAGCACAGCGGAGAGGGCAGCAGCCGTGTAGGTGCCGGTACGCAGACTCTTGAGCAGGGACATCTGGGTGGCGTCTTCCTTCGTCTTGATGAGGAAGGAGCCAATCAGCGAGCAGATGATGCCGCAAACGGCCAGTGCGACCGGCAGCAGCATGCCGCTCCAACCGTAGTTGGCGGCCGCGCTCAGCGCGAAAGTGGCAAGAATCGAGCCGACATAGGACTCGTACAGGTCAGCGCCCATACCGGCAACGTCACCGACGTTATCGCCGACGTTGTCCGCGATGGTTGCAGGGTTGCGCGGGTCATCTTCCGGGATACCGGCTTCGACTTTGCCGACGAGGTCAGCGCCGACGTCAGCGGCCTTGGTGTAGATACCGCCGCCAACACGGGCAAACAGTGCCATGAAGGAAGCGCCCATGCCGTTCATGACCATGATATTGGCGAGGACAGTGGGATCGGTGATCTTGCCGATATAGCGCAGACCGATGAACCAGAGCGTGATGTCAAGAATGCCGAGGCCGACGACCGTGAAGCCCATGACCGTGCCGGAAGAGAAGGCAACGTTCAGGCCGTGGTTCAGGCTCTCATGCGCGGCATTGGCCGTGCGTGCATTGGCAGCGGTGGCGATCTTCATGCCGATCAGGCCGGCAAGCATCGACCAGATACCGCCGGTCAGGAACGCAAACGGCGTCACTCTGGAGAGCATCTGGCCTTTGGATGCGAAGGCGATGATCAGCAGGATGACAAAAACGACTGCAAATACTTTTGCAACAGTAGAATACTGCTGCTTCAGATAGGCGTTGGCACCGGCGCGGATCGAAGAAGCGATCTTGACCATCTTCTCGTCGCCCTCAGAGCACTTCATAACTTTGCACTTCTGCAGGTAGGCGAAAATCAGGGCGAGCGCGGCTCCGACGAAGCCGATCCAGAACAGGTTATCCATGGTTATTCTCACTCCTAATAAATTGGCTTTGACCGGTTGGCTCTCTTCCAATCAACCGGTCAACTGTCTTACGACGTACATATATTAAACTATATTGATCGTAAAAGCAAATACTTCTTTCAAAAACGATGAATTTTTTATAGAAGTTCTCGACATCTGCGCGCATTTTGTTACACAAAAGCAAAAAGAGGGAGAACCGGTTACGGTTCCCCCTCCGATTGGGATAGACGCGGTGGCTTACTTCTTGGCAAGACCCTTCTGACGGGCATACTCGGCAGCGCCCAGA
>ENA-OURZ01000069-OURZ01000069.1-human-gut-metagenome-genome-assembly--contig:-NODE-69-length-129445-cov-5.927305_pt1 | contig 129445 bp, 127 predicted proteins | sample MGYA00242073_ERZ509195 | MGnify/ENA primary metagenome ERZ509195 (study PRJEB26280, sample SAMEA2338837) | human gut metagenome | biome: human gut; feature: human-associated habitat; material: faeces... | reverse complement strand
TTCTCTCGCTCTTGATACTGATGACTGTATAGGATAATTCCGACGGGAATTTAGGACGGAAATATCGACAAAACAGCTTTGCGAGTTTTCGGATAAACAGATATTAAGACTTTCGGGAAGACCGCAGCCATTTTTGGAGTATTCTCCGGAAACGCTCTATGAGCTTGTTGAGAGCATTAAAGAACACGGTATAATAAATCCTGTTACGGTAAGAGAAACCAAAAACGGCAAGTATGAAATACTGTCGGGCAGAAACCGTGTACGGGCAGCAAAGAAATTAGGAATAAGATCCGTTCCCGCTATTATTAAGGAAAACATCTCAGATGATGAAGCCGCCTTAATAATGCTTGACAGCAATCTGCGGCAGCGACAGAGCCTTAAATACAGCGAAAAGGCATATGCCTACCGAATGCAGACGGAAATTCTTAACAGACAGGGCAAAAGAACAGATTTAACTTCATGCACCGAGTGCACAAAGTTAGATACGCTTGGTGATGCCGGTCATAAGAATAATGAAAGCCGAAGAACGGTAGCTTACCTTATACGCCTTACATATTTGTTACCGGGGCTGTTAAAGCTTGTTGACGATGAAAAAATTCCTTATAAAGCCGGCGCAGAGCTTTCATATCTTCCAGTAGATATTCAAAGTTATATTTTAAAGAATGTTGCAGGCATCTATAAAATAAGTTTAGCGCAGGCACAGGAGTTGAAAAAGCTTAATAATAACGGCAGCCTTACAGCGGAAAGCGTGCTTACTGTTTTTAAAAAGCCGTCCGAAGATAAAAAGGATAAAATAAAAATCACATTAAGTAAGGGATTATTTAAGAATTATCCGGAATTGCTTAAAGATACCGGAAAGCTACAAAAACTTTTTTCGCAGTTTATAAAAGAATACGCAGAAAGGCAGGAATACTGATATGAAAAGAGCAATGATTTTAATTATTTTTATATTTTTAATTTCATCGGTTGGGTGTAGATCAAATAAAGGCTGTGTTTCGGAAGATACGGCGGTAAGCGAGATTACGGATGCAGAAAAAATTTCTGCAGATACGGTCGATACAGCAAATAGCGAACAATCTTCTTCATTGCTTTGTGCACCGAGTGCACAAGGTTCATCAGCCGAAAGCTATGTAGGGAAACCGAATAAAACGGTATCACAGAATAGAGAACAACCTAAAATTTCTTCGGCTGCACCGTCTAAAACAGATACCGCACAAACCCCGCCGGAAACAAAACCCGAAACACCGGCAAACGCAACCGAAGCGGATACCAAAGCTGTTGCCGACAGAGTAATATATTACCTAAACCGCGCAAGAGCGAATATAGGCAGCGGAGAGCTAAAAAAACTGCCGCGCCTGACGGTGTACGCAGAGTACAGGAGCAGTCAGCTGCCGTCAAACTTCGCCCATGATATATCCGACTGGTTCGCCGCAGCGAAGGCTACGGGCTACGGAAGATATACAGAAATGCCGGACGGCAGCGGGAGCTATGATATAGGCGCGCAGGAAGCCATAGCAATGGCGGGCATAGTCGGCAGCGCAGATAAAATAGGTCAGTGCTTAGCGCAGATAATAGTAGACAGCAGCCGCCATTGGCAGTATGTAGGTTCAGCCGAAATGAAATATACCGGCGTGGGAGTAACCTGCATTGACGACTTGTGGTATACTTGCATTATGGTAACAACGACAGACGAGTACGAAAAGTAATAATTAAATATTTTAAGAGCCAAGCCTCGGTTTTTCCAAACGGAAAAGCCGGGGCTTTTTGCATTTCCATAAAAATTAAATACGGGGAGGTGAGTCCGATGTATCAATAAAGCCGGTGGGACCGGCAAAGCGGAACGCCAAGCCGTCCGCAGAAAAAACAAATATAAAAAACTAAAAAAGGAGAAATCAAAAATGCTTAAGAAATTCTTTAAAAAATTAAGCCGCAAGGCAGATAACGCCGTTATAGCCACAAGCGTGGCGCTCAAAAACCGCAAGGCCGAGGGCTATGTAGATACCGGCGTAAAGATTTTAATTGCGGTGGTTTTGGGAGCGCTGGTGCTCACATTGCTTTATGCACTTCTCAAAACAACCGTTATGGGAACTGTGACTACAAAGGTTTCAGAGCTGTTTAATTACAGCGGAGCCACCACCTGATGAATCAAATACGAAAGGAACGAAATTAAGATGAAAAAGTTTTTAGATAAGCTCCGCAGAGGAGCAAACAATTTGGCAATAGGCGCTAAATGCGCTATACAGACAAGAAAAGCCGAGGGCTATGTGGATACGGGCGTTAAGATTCTTATAGCCGTAGTCCTCGGCGCACTGGTGCTGACGCTGCTTTACGCATTGCTCAACGGCACCGTTATGCCGAAGGTCACCGAAAAGGTGAACAGTATGTTCGCGTATACGGCATAGACGGCATAAAAATCAGAATCCATAGGCGGGGCGTAAAAGCTCCGCCGAAAGGAGGGTTTACATTTGAGAGAAAATATGCTTCCGGTAATCGAGAAATTTACCGGAACTGAATACAGTACCGCAAAGTTTGTAATAACGGCAATTCTGCTGCTCGGTATTACTGCCCTTGCGGGATATATAACCGGCAAAAGCGCGGCTGAAAGCTTCGGCGGAAATAAAAAGAAAACCGCGGTTGTTTTCACCGTAACGGCGTTAATAACAATGGCGGCGCTGCTCTGTTTTTTCGGAGCGTCGGCAAAGGCGGCGCGTGGGGGTGTGATGTGTATTATCATGCTGTACGCGGCGTATGAGGATATTAAAACACGCGAGTGCGGCGACTTTTTATCCGTGACGCTCGGTATAACCGGGATTATAGGTAAAGAGCCGAAAGAGTTGATTTTATCCTTAATTGCCTTTGCCGGGATCATTTTAATACTTTTAATATCTTCCGCCGTAACCAAAAACGGGATAGGCGGCGGAGATGTCAAATTTGCAGGCGCGGCGGCACTTGTGATAGGATTCTTTAATACCGCCGCAGCATTGACGGCAGGATTGCTTATAGCGGTAATAGTGAACAAGCTAAAAAAAGAGAAAAGCTTTCCGCTGCTGCCGTATTTAGCGCCGGCATTTATGACGGTATATTTTATGACTTAAAAGGAGACAAAAAATGAGGAATAGAACAATTTTAGGTATTGTCTGCATATTTTTAAGCCTTTTAATTACATTCGGCTTTTCACCCTTAATAAACAGACTTTTGGGCGGAGATATGACGGTTATAAGACTTTCACGGGATGTAAGACAGGGCGAGGAAATAACGTCAGACTGTACCGAAAGCGTAAAGGTGAAAAAGTCCACCGTGCCAAGCGGCATTATAATCACCGCAAAGGAATTGAAAGGCAAATATGCTTTGTCGGACCTGTACGCGGGGGATTATCTTAAAAAAGAAAAGCTGTCGGGTACGGGCAATAGTGTAAAGGAAACGTTCGCAAGCCTTGACGGAGATAAAAGTGCCGTCAGCTTTACGGTCAAAAGCCTTGCGGCGGGACTTTCGGGCAAGATAACCGCCGGGGACATTATAACCCTGCTAATAACCGACAAAAACGGCGAAACCAAAATCCCGCCGGAGCTTAAATACCTGAAGGTCATAACCACCACAACAGGCGACGGCACCGACGCAGATAAAGCCAAGGCAAACGAAAACGGAGTAAAGCCGACCGCCGCTGCCGTGACCGTGCTCTGCAATTCGGTGCAGGCAAGGCTTATTGCCGAATATGAAAACAGCGGGAATATACAAGTGTCCCTTGCATACAGAGGAAAGGCTGAAAACGCCAATGTCTTTTTAGAGGCGCAGGAAAAATATTTCGGAGGGAAATAAAAGAATGAGTAAATTAACACTTCTTTGCGGTCCGCCCCAAAGCGGAAAGACCGCGGCGGGAATTAAAATAGCGCAGGAAATATATTACCACTTTAAGGGCAGCGTAATATATATTTCCGCAGACACCGTAACGCCGTTTATGGGATTGGTTTTCCCGAACGCAAGCGAAAAACAATTATACTCGCTCGGCGAGGCGCTTGAGCATACAAGCATTACAAAAGAAAATGTTTTGCGGCATACAGTGCCGCTTCCGAAAGCGGATAATTTCGGTTTTTTGGGATATAAGGCGGGAGAGAACAGATATACATATTCCCGCCCTACCAAGGATAAAACCGCGGAGTTTTTTGAGGTGTGCAAAGCTCTTGCAGACTATGTGTTTTTGGATTGCACCTCGTCGCTTGACGACCCGTTATCCGTTTACGGTATGGCGGCGGCAGATAAAGCCGTGCAGCTTGTAACGCCGGATATCCGCTCGGCGGCATATTACGCTTCATTTGAAAAGACATATGAGCAGATTAAAGGTAAAAGTATAGGCGTAATAAATATAACGGATAAAGATCTTTACCTGCCGGTAGGCGGAGTAAAAGCCGGATTTTCAAACGCTAAATATATACTGCCTTACAGTATGTATTTAAAACAGCAATATATAACAGGCGAGCTGACCCACAAAATACCCGATCAGAAATTCAGTGCTGTGTGCCGCGGCATTGCGGGGGCGATACTGTGAAAACAGATGAGTTTATAGAGCTGCTGCAAAGCACACAAAGGCATATATCCGCAGTTTATTCGGGTGCGGTAAACAAAAATAAAAAGGAGCAGCTGCGCTCGTACATAGAGCAATATTTAAGGCAAAGCGGTTTTACAGACGAAACGGAGCTTAAAGCGCTGACGGACAGGCTGTATTCGGAAATGGCGGAGTATTCCGTCCTTACAAAATGTCTCGGCAGAAAAGATATAGAGGAAGTGAATATAAACGGCTGGGACGATATAGCCGTCACATACCGTAACGGCATAACGGAAAAGTCAGACGAGCATTTTTTAAGCCCGCGGCACGCAGAGGACATTATAAAGCGGCTGCTGCACCATTCCGGCATGATAATAGACAACGCATCCCCCATAGCCCAAGGTCATTTGCCCGGCAACACACGAATAACCGCAGTTAAAAGCCCTGTTGTAGATGAGGACAGAGGGATAGCCGCCTCAATAAGGCTCTTACACAATTCAGATATTACAACCGAAAAAATAGTGTCGGTCGGAACGGCGACAAATAAGATGGTGGATTTTCTTTGTATGTGTTTGCGGTACGGTGTTTCATTTCTTGTGGCGGGGGCTACATCTTCGGGCAAAACAACGCTTTTAAATGCGTTGCTTGACACCGTACCCGACGGCAAAAGAATTTTTACCATTGAATCGGGTTCAAGGGAGCTTTCACTCGTCAAGAAAAGAGACGGTAAGGTGGTAAATAATGTTGTGCATACGCTTTCCCGCCCGTCGGACGATGAGGGGCTGAATATAGCGCAGGAGGATCTTGTTGTGGCGTCCCTCCGCTTTGACCCGGATATTGTAGTAGTCGGTGAAATACGCGACAGCGAGGCATACTCGGCGGTTGAAGCCAGCCTTACCGGGCATACCGTGGTTTCCACCATTCACGCATTGGCGGCGGACGCAGCGCATACAAGGCTGGCGCTTTTGTGTCAGAAGAAGTTCCCTATTAAATTCGAGACTTCTTTATCTCAAGCGGCGCAGGCGTTTCCGCTGGTGGTGTTCGCCCATAGATTAGAAGACAGCAACCGAAAGATAATGGATATATCCGAGTGTATAGTGTCGGGTGACGGAAACAGGCAGTACCATACATTGTTTCGGTACAGTATAACCGAGAATACCGTGAAAAACGGAAAATACATAATAAAGGGGCATTTTGAGCAGCCGGAGATTATGAGCGACAGTCTTAAAAAACGGCTTTTGCAGTACGGCGCGCCCGCGGATGTATTAAAGAAATTTGAGACAAAGGGGGCGGATTACGGTGGCATTTAAAATTCTTGCAATGTTAATGTCTGTAATAGGGATATGCCTTGTATTTGAGCTTACGCCCGACAGCATAACCGACGGTCTTTTAAAGGCGCTAAAGCCTAAAGGCACAATAGCGGCAAGGTCGGCGGCGCTGCGGGGCGGCAGCAGACCTGTAATGTATTCAAGGCTTATGCGGCTAAAGGAGGCGTTAAAAGCCACCGGCAAAACAAAAAGCTTTTCGGTATCCGTTACGGCGGCGGTTGCGCTTATGTTTTTGGGCGCTGCCGCGGCGGTAATGCTGAACAATATTTTTCTGCTGCCGGTATTTTGTATTGCCTGCGGCGCCGCGCCTTTTCTGTATCTTTCGTCTATTATCTCCGCCTATGAAAAGCAGCTTGCCGATGAAATGGAAACCACACTTTCGGCGGTCACCAATTCATATTTGCGCAGCGAGGATATTATATCCTCGGTAAAAGAAAACCTTAAATATATTAAACCGCCGCTTTACTCTGTATTTGAGGAATTTTTAACCGAGACCGAGGCGGTATCGCCGGATATAAAGTCCGCCCTAATAAATATGTCGGACAAAACGCAGGACGGTATTTTTAAGGAATGGGTTTTAGCGCTTGTAAGATGTCAGGACGACCGAACGCTTAAAGACACGCTTTTGCCTATTGTCGCAAGACTTTCGGATGTTCGCAGAATTAACACCGAGCTTTCCGGCATTTTAAGGGACGCTAAAAACGAATACCTTATGATGGTTTTGTTGGTGGTCGGAAATATTCCGCTTTTGTACCTATTAAACCGTGATTGGTTTAATACCCTTATATATACCACGCCCGGCAAGGCAGTAACGGGCATTTGCGGCGCTGTAATTTTAGTCACCTTTATTCTGATGAAAAAATATACCAAGCCTGTGGAAGTGAGGGATTAGATGATTTTAAGGATTATATTTTTCACACTTTTGTCAATCGGGCTTACCTTTATAGCGCTGGATATTTTTAAAATACCGTATATTAAAACCTCAAGGGCGGTTAAAAGTCTTCTGAAAAAACGGAGCAAAAAGGAGTCTGCCGCCGAGCTGTGGCTGTCGGGGTTGTCGTTAAAATTATCCGAGCATATTAAGATAAACGAATATAAAAGGATTTCGCTTGCTAACGACCTTGCAAGCGCAGATATTCCACTTACGCCCGAGCAGTTCAGAGCAAACGCGATTGTAAAGGCGGGGGTTACAGCGGTATTTGCCGTTCCGTTCGCCTTTATCTTTCCGCTTTTGTGCCCCGTGTTTTTAATAGTGGCAGTTGTTACATATACGGGCGAGAACCGAAAGCTTACAAAGAAATTAAAAAAGCGCAGAGAAAAAATAGAGTACGCTCTGCCGGGGCTTGCAAACGCCGCAGAAAAAACCTTAAAGCATTCGCGTGATGTTTTATACATTATTGAAAGCTATTCCGCAAATACCGAAAAGGAGCTTGCCGACGAGCTTAAAATAACGGCGGCGGATATGCGTTCGGGCGGCTATGAAACGGCGGTAACAAGGCTTGAGGGCAGGGTCGGCAGCCCTATGATGTCGGATATATGCAGGGGGCTTTTAGGGGTTATGCGCGGCGACGATATGCGTATGTATTTTTCTTCGCTCTCCCTTAAATTATCCGATGTCCGCCGTGAAAAGCTGAAGGAAAAGGCAAAGAAAGCGCCCAAAAGGGTTAAAAAGCTGTCGGTCGCGCTGCTTGTCTGCTTTATGCTGATCTACATGACGGTTATTGTTTGCCAGATTGGGTCAAGTTTATCTTCATTATTCGGGGGTTAGAAAATGCTTAAAAGAGTTAAAAATAAAAAAGGTGACGGATATGTTGAGGTATGTATTTCGGCGCTTGTCCTTATAACCCTCGCCGTTATACTTCTTAACATTTTTGAGCTTATAATGCTCCGCATATCTTTAGGGCAGACCGCCGACGACCTTATAACCACCGCCTGTTATTCGGGCGGGTTTACCGATGAATTCTGGGCGTGCGACGCTAAACATTGTGACGAATATCTTTACTACGATATAGACTACGGCGCGGATGAATTTTTTGACGCGACCGCCGAAACGGTGCAGTTAGGCGACAGTATGTGGGTTGAGGTATCCGCCGGAATGGATGTTAAGGGCGCGGGGGCATTTAAAATACCGATTACGGTAAGCGTTAAGCGCTTCGGCATATCTGAGAGGTATTCAAAGTGATTATTTCTATGTTTAGCCACTGTGCGGTGCTTTTTAAGCGGCTCGGAAATTTTAAGAAATTCAAATCCTTTGGGGCTTTTAAGCCGTTAGTCGGATTAAAAAACACAAGGGGCGACGGATATATCCCTGCCTGTATAATAACGGTCTGCGTTTGTATGGTTTTATCCGTTACCCTTTCCTTTATATCCGCTGTAACGGCGGTAAATCAATCTAAAAGAGATGTCCGTCAGGCGCTTGACGGGTTTGTAACCCATAAATCCATAGAAATATATAACGGTGTAAAGAACTATTCGGAGCTTACAGAAACGCTTGACGAGGAAAGCTTTAAAAGCATTTTAAGCGAATATACGGGCACTCAGGGAAACTATGAGATAAAGGATTTAAAAATAGAATTTCGCGAGACTGACAGGCTTAATTACACCGTCAGCTATACGCTTAAAGCGCCTGTAAGATTCGGGAATATAACCGCGGTGTATACCAATGTGCCGGTTAAAATAACCGGAGTATTTAATTTTAAATTTTAGAGGAGTGAAAAATTTGAAACCTAATAAAATTGTTTTAATAATAATTTCTGCTGTTTTATGCCTTGCCTTAATATTCGGCGGGATAGTTATATTAAGCGGCAGAAACAAAAAGAAGAACGAGAAGACAGACGGGCAGGAAAAAACGGAAAGTACAATTTCCGCCGAAGTGCCAAAGCCGGATATGTCGGCGGAAAGCTCTAAAACAGAGATAACCGACACCGGTAAGGGCTTAAAGCCCGATGAAACCGAGGCGGATAAAATCCTGCAAAAAACCGAACAGAAAAAGGAAGTATATACCGAGCCTGTTTTGCAGGGCAGCGCGCAGGAAACTAAAAAATATGTTCGCGACGCAGACCCCGAAACGGGTATTTCTTGGGACGGCGAGAGCAAAATTATCTACCGAACGGCAGAGGGGCTTACCACCGAGAAAACCTACGGCGGGTATTACGAGATAAGACCCAATGAGTGGGTGCAGCTGCCGTATGATATAAAAGAGGAAACGGTAACGGATAAATGCGAGCATTGCGGCAAAGTACGCGGCGACGGAACAAATGGCACTTGCATAAGGTACAGCTTAGCTGACGGGGATATGACCTGCCCTAACTGCGGCAAGGCTATACCGAAACACACCTGCCATACCTGCGGAGGATAGCCTATGAGAAGATTTAAAATATTTTTAGGCGCGGTGTTCGCCGTAATAATTTCAGTAATATTTACCGTTCCTTGCCTTGCCCTTAATTTCAATGGTTCAAGCTCTGCGGCAGGCGACGGCAGCAGTACCACAAATTCAAAGGGCGGTTATGCTATACCGGATATGCTTGCCAACAACAGCAACCGCGCCGTGGGTTACAGATTTACGGTAATAGACAATAAGGGCAACGGAATAAACGGCAGCAAGGATGTTTACCGTTATGCCACGCAAAGTAAGGACAGGAAGAATTATCTTACATACTATAAGCCCAACGCGAAATATCCTAAAACATATATCCGGGGGAATTACAGCTGGCTTTCGGTAAGCACAAGTAACGGATATTCGGGCTGTTGGTGGGATAAGGATTTAGGACTTGCTTTGCCCGAAGTGACTACGCAGATAGAGGGCTGGTGCAATGACAGCAATGTTTCAAAGCTGCTATCTAAGCTATGGAGTATAAGTATATCCACCCTCGAAAGCAGCCGATGGGCGGTGCTTATAGAGCCTATATTCCCCGTAAAAATTCAGGGTACATACCATTCGCTTACGGTCACCGAAATAGCCTTTTACGGCTCCACGAAATTCGGGATAGCGAGCAACGGAAATATATCCTCAAACAGCAACAGCTGGGGATTTATCGCAAACTATACCAACCGCCATTTACCGAATTCCCTGCGGTTAAAGGCGGCGTATGTCGGGATACCCGCGGCGGCAAATACCAATGTTCGCATAACCTTTGAATCCATTATTAAAAACGGCTACGGCGCGGCTATACTTTACGGCAGCAACCTTTCAAGACCCGCGCAGTATTACCTTGATGTAAACGGTATTTTAAACGATGATATGGTTTACGATCTTAAAGACTGCGGCACCTGTGATGTATATGTAAACGGCAAATTGGTTGCAAATGATGTTACCGACTACTACCAAAAGGTGGACGCGGGTTCGAACTATAAGATAACGGACGTAAAGCCGAAGTCTCATTTAGACTATAACGGCGCGTCCTGGCGCGGCGACGCTATTGAGGGCAAGGTCACAAAGAATATTTCCGTCTGCCCGGACTTTACCACCAAAAGGTTTTATCTTGATGTAAACGGAGTGCTTGACGGAGAACAGGAGGTAACGCTTGACGGCTGGTGTACCTTCGATATGTATATTAACGGCAAGCTGTATAAGCAGAACATATCGGATTTTTACGAGAGGTTTAAGTACGGCACAGCCTACACGGTCACGAACATACGCCCTGCGGCTGATAAGACATATCTCGGCACGGTGAGCGATTTGTCGCTCTATCCGAGCAGCCGACACAGCTTTCCGAGATACCCTTCGGGACTGTCGGGAACGGTCGGTACCGAAACGGTATATATCTTTTTACAGCTCGAAACGGACAAGCCGCTTGAGGCGGTGCTAATAGAGGCAAACGCCCCGTACCGCGAGGAAACCTATGTTATAACAAGCGGGTTTATAGTAAACCCATCGGGCAGAGATTATGCGCCGGATAAGGATTTAAAGGCAAGGCTTGAAATAATAACGCCCGCGGAGATTATATACAGCGAAGAAAAAAGCGTTATAGTCCCCAAAAAGGATAAAAACCTTTGTTATTTCAAGTGGCGTGTGCCGAAGGATATAGGCGGAGAGGTATCAGCACGCCTAACGGTTGTATCTGACGGTAAGGATATATTTACAGACGGAAAAAGCTACGATACCGTGCCGTATACATATTTAACTACACCCGACACCTCGTATGAGGCGGCAGCTCCCAAAGGGTTTAATAAGGCGTATCCGCCCGGAGAGACCGAGGGCTATGCCACCTGGTGGGAATATGTATATACAGATACGGGCTTTGAAAAAAGAACCTACGGCATAGGAATTGACGGCAGCCCGGACGCGCTCTATCCAATGCGCGGGACGGATAACAAAATATCCTCGGGCAGAGGGTTTTATACGAACATAGTGGCGAATTTCACGGCTGTTTCGGGTACAAACCTTGCTTTATACAATTCTTATACTGATATACAGTATATAACGGCGCTGTTTCCCGAATTTGATTATCTTCAAAATGCGGGCAAGTGTAAGACGCTTATAAAGAATACTTTAAACGGCTTTTTTGAGTTTCCGGATAATTTCGGCTACGGCAAGCAGCACTTTATACCGCTGAGCTACCCCGATGGGAATTATGTTATTCAGCTTATTAAAACAGATATGTGGACGCCCGCCGGGGCTGTTACGGCTAAAGAGAACTCAAAGCCCCTTAAAATATCCGGCAGCGTTTACGATGGATACTATATAGGACGGTGATATTTTTATGTTTTTATTAAAAGACAAATATCATAAAATCGTTTGTTGTTTTATGATATTCGTAATTTTGGCAAGCTCGCTTTTAAATTTGTCCGCCGCACCCGCGGCAGATATTCCGAGCAAAATGCTTGACAATATATATTTAGACGCGCTGACCTACACAGGATATAAGACAGATGTGCAGAAAGCGGACGGCAGTATTTTTAAAACCTACAGCGGCAATGCTCCGGCATCGGTGCGGTCGGGCATAGGCTACGGCTCAGGTCCGTCGGGGCTTGAAACCGTGGCGGCGGATAACAAAACGGGCAAAGCGCCGGATATTGCGAGGTTTAAAGCTAACGGGCTTTGCTGCGCTTCGTATGTTTCATATGTCTACTATAATTATCTGCCGAATATTGCGCGAATGGATGTTTCCAAAATTCCGCAGCCCGCAAATCCCCGCTCGCCCATATCCTATAACAGCGCGGTTGAAAATTGGGTGAAGTCGGGAGGAGCCAGACGGATTGCATTTACACAATGCACAAACAGCTTTACACCGAGCGAGGAAATACCTATCGGCTCCCTTATTATTTTCAAGCATAAAACTACGGGAGAAATAGCGCATTTAGCTCTTTATGCGGGATATTATGCGGGCAAGCATTTTGTAACCCACGTCGGCAATGAGCGCGGACCTGAAATTTCCACCGTTGAGGGAATGAGCAAGGGCAGCTACCCGGAGGTGGTAACGCAGGTTGTAGTGCCGAAAATAGGCGAGCCGCTGGGGACAATATCCGTACATAAAACGGATGAAAACGGCAAGCCGCTTGCCGGCGCTAAGTTTAAGGTTACAATGGCGGAGCACCCGGAATATTCTTTTCTTATAAACCCGACCGACGAAAACGGCAACGCTAAGATGAATATGGGGCTGCCCTACGGTAAATATATTCTTACTGAAATTGAGTTCCCCGAGGGGTATACCTATTCCGGGCAAAAGGAGTATACCGTGGGGATATGCGATGAAACGCAGTTTGTTACATTAAGGGCAGTAAATAAACTTAAAAGTTCTAAACTGACCGTGATTAAAGTAGATTCCGAAACAGGAAGGACTGTTAAAGGCATTACGGGATTTAAAATAAGGAACACACAAACAAACGAAGAAAGCGAAGTATATTACACCGATGAAAACGGTTTTTTAACACTGCCTGATGAAATTACATACGGAGATTATGAGCTTACTGAAGTCATACCGCCGAACGGATATGTTTTAAACACAACGCCTGTTTCGTTCGGTATTGACGGCAATACGCCGGAGGTGGTAATAAGGCTATCGGACAAGCCTGAAAAGGGCAAAATATCCGTGCTTAAAAGGGGCGAAATGTTTTCGAGCGTTGAGGTTTCAGAGGACAGATATGTTCCTGTTTACAGCGAAAAGGGCTTAAAGAGCGCGGAATTTGAAGTAACCGCCGCTGAGGATATTTATACCGCTGACGGGACGCTGAGAATAAAAGCCGGAGAAACAGCCGACCGAATTATATCCGGCGCTGACGGAACGGCGGAAAGCAAAGAGTTATATTCCGGCAAATATCTTTTAAGGGAAATATCTGCGCCTGACGGTTTTGTGTTGGATACGGAAGTAAAGGAATTAACAGTCACGGCAGGAATTAAGAAAATCGAGGTTAAAAACGAACGCAAAAAGCAGGAGTATAAAATACAGAAGAATTTAGAAACCGATCAAAAATTCGGGATAGGGCTTAACGGAGAAATTTTGAATATACGGTTCGGGCTGTTTTCAAAAACCGAGCTTACGGCGCTTGACGGCAGCATTATTCCGGCGGACGGGCTAATAGAGATTGCCACGCCAGACGAAGACGGTTTTATATGCTTTGCGGCAGATATGCCGTATAACGCCGAGTGCTATATAAAGGAGTTGGAAACCGACGAGCATTATATTTTAAGCGATGAGCAATATTTAAGCGGCGATACCGCCGAGAACAAAATTATACGGGGCAGCATTGAAGGGCTTAAAACAGATCCGAACGGCAGGGTTTTAAGGGGTGCGGTCATAGGGCTGTTTTATCCGTTTGAAACCGAGTTTTCGTCGGATACCGCAATAGAGGTTTTTGAGACCGATGAGGCGGGCAGATTTTCATTTGAAAATGTGCCCTGCGGCGAGTGGATCATCCGCGAGCTTAAAGCCCCGGACGGATATGTTTTATCCGATGAAAATTATTATGTCACGGTAAAGGAAAACGGCGAAACGGTAAAGCTGAATATAAAAAACAGCAAAGTACCGGAGCCGCCGTCGGTACCCGAAAGCCCAAAAACGGGAGATACGGCAAATCTTTTAATACCGTTGATTACCCTTTTTACAGCATTTGGTGCAATTATCTATTTAAGTAAAAAATTAAAAAAGAGAGGTTATATAAATGAATAATAACGATTTATCTTTAATCAATTTATCCGAGATACGCTTTTTAACGGGAGATACAGGAGAACGGGAAAACGCCGACGCTATGATGCAGGAACGCGGGCTTTTAACAGACAAGGGCAATCCGTCCGTTTCGGGTATAGCGGAGCAAAACGAACATTATACGCCGCTGCTTTTAAACAGGCTGTCATATAAGCTTCAATTCCGTGAAAACAGCTTTGAATGTATACGGAATACATATTTAAAAATGTACTCCGAAAAGGATTACACAGGAATGTTTTTGTTCACCGTTTTAATGTACGGGCTTATAGGGTGGCGGACGCCGCTTAATTTAAACCTAATGTCCTCCCGCAAAGAAATGCTTAAAATCTTTTTCGGGGAATTTGTACGGACGCTTGAAGACTTTAAACCGAAACGGAGCGCAAGATATGGGGAAAAAGAAGAATAGGCTTTTAGGTTTTCTGTGCTTTGCCGCCGTTCTAATTCCGCTTTTCTCGCTTAATGTTTTCGCCGCGGGTGAGGATATTTTCACCTTGGGCGACAAAATAATCCGTGATGTATACAATCATATTGCCGGAATATCTACTGTGTTGGCGGCGCTTATGTCGGCAATAGCCGTAATAACTGTAAAGCTCGGCGGCACTCAACAAAAGTCTGACGCCGGCTGGGCTTGGCTTAAAAGAATCTGGGCTTCGTGGGCGGTTATTAACGGAATAGGCGCGTTTATTGCCTATATTCAGCCTTTATTTGCAGGCTACAACCGACTGCCTTGAGGTAAGCTATGATTAACCTTATATTAAAGGATTTGGTGCTATGGCTTTTCGGACTGTTCCTTGATTTAATGAATTATTGCGCCGACGTGCTGCTGGGGCTTATGAATACAGACCTTGCGTACTTTGAAAGCAATGTGCCGATTATAGTAAAGCTGTACGGCGTATTCGTCGCAATAGGCTGGGGATTTTTAATAGGCAACTGTGCCTTTCAGTGCCTGAAAGCTATGTTTGCGGGTTTGGGTTTTGAAACCGAATCGCCGGCTATGCTGCTTGTGCGCACTTTTCTGTTCGGTTTTCTCCTTATAATGTCCAAACAGGTTTGCGAAATAGGGCTGTCAATCGGCAAAACCTTAATGGAGCTGATCGGTTTGCCCGAAAAGGCAAGCATAACCTTTCCCGATGACAGTATGTTTCCCGACCTTACAAGCTCTTGGCTTTTAATTGTTATTATTGGGGTTTTGATAGGGGCGCAGCTGATTAAATTATTTTTTGAAATAGGTGAGCGTTATGTTGTGGTGGCTATTTTAACCCTTTTCAGCCCGATTGCTTTTGCAATGGGCGGCAGCCGCTCCACAAAGGATATTTGCTCGGGCTTTGTGCGTACCTATGCCTCAATGATACTGCTGCTTGTTTCAAATGTCTTATTTTTAAAGCTTATATATTCCGCGTTATCTTCAATGCCGGACGGCGTGATGATTTTGCCCTGGACGGTGCTTATAGTGGGTATTGCGAGGGTGGCAAGAAAGGCGGATAACCTGCTTGCGAAAATAGGGCTTAATCCCTCCTTTACGGGCGATCCGTTAGGAAACGGAATGGGCAAGGCGGCAGCCTTTATGGCGGCGCGAAGTATTTTAAGCTCGGCAACACATTCGTCGGCAAGGCAGGGCGCGAAGTCTTCTGGGAAAGGAAAATCCGAATTTAAGGCTGACAGTACGGGGAATACGCATAACCGCAGCAATGCAAGCAGCAGAAACACGGCGCAAAACAGCAGCAGAGCGAATATGGGATTCAACGGCGGCAGTGTAAATAATTCAAGTCATGCAGGGTTTAACAGCTCTGTACGCAACAGTTCGTCGGTGAATTCGGCAGACTTCGGCAAAGCAACCGTTACAGGCACAAATTCAAACCGTTTCGGGGCAAGCAAGACACCGGGGCAGAAAGGAGACGCGAGGGTTGATAATAAAAACACGGCAGGCGGCAGAAATGCGGCGAATACTGCCCGAAATACGGCGGTCAGCGGCGGAAAGAAGAATAATACGGGCGCTCAGAAATACAGCGGTAAATACACGGGTAACCAAAAATTCGGCACGCAAAAAAGAGGTAAAAATACAGTGTGGAAGCCGGATAAGAGCTTTAGTCATAATCCTGTCGGAAGGCGTTTCGGACAGATGGATACCCCGCCCCAGACAAAGCCGGAAAAGGCGGTAGAAAATGAGCCGAAGCAGTAATTTTTTAGTATCCGCCTTGCAGAACATGCAGGCATTAAGAAAGATATTGCAGGCGTTTTTAAGGGGCGGCTGGAAAGCGGCGGCGCTTGAAGCGGTCAAGCGATATTGGCCGTATATTTTAGGCGCGGCGGTAGGGCTTATTTTGTTGCCGACAATAATAATGGCGTCACTGCCGTCGGTTATGCAAGGAAACACGCCAGACACGCTGACAGATGAGGATATTACGGATATGTATATTAACCGAATGGATGAAATACTCTGCGATTCGGAGGTAGGGTCTGCTAATGAGATAAGGGTTGTCGGTCAGCCGCTTACATACAACGAGTTATACGCCGCATGCCTTGCGCTGACCGGCAACAATACAGAAAAAATAACAAGGGAATTTCTTATTGGGTGCGTAAAAGCCTCGCTTGCTTACACCGTAGAGCGGGAGGAAAATAATACAGAAAAGACCGCCGCTGTTATCCGCTATCTCAGCTTAGAGGAATTTGCGAAAGCCGAGAACATATCCGACGCGGATCTCGAATGGGTAAGGCTGGTAATAAAGGATTTGGAGGAAAATCAATGGAAGAAATAACCATAGCAATCCCCGTAAACTTTACCGACGCGGGGCGGCTGTTCGGCGTGTTTGAAATAAGAAACGCCGTTGAAGCGGTTGCCCTGTGCGTGCCGACGGCGGCGTTACTTATGCGAATACTGCCGTTCGGTATCTTAATGCGGATAGGTATAGTCAGCGCCGTATCCGTAATACTCGGCGGTTTTGCGCTTATAGGCATCGGGGATATGAGCCTTTTGGAATTTTTAAAGCAATATATCCGCTTTAAAAGGCAAGGAAAAATTTTAACCTACAAAGGGAGTGAAAGCATTGAAGCTTAAAAATATTTTGTTCGGAAGGACAAGTAAAAATACGGACGGCGGTACGGAGCGTTTAGTGCCGGTATCTGAAATATCCGGCGAAGTAATCGCGCTTAAAAACGGTAAATTCGTATCCGTAATCGAGGTTTTGCCGCTTAATTTCTATTTAAAATCCGAGCTTGAGCAGAAGAATATTATATCCGGCTTTGCGGCGTTTTTGAAAATTGCGCCGGACGAGCTGCAAATAATCGTTGAAACCCGACCGGCGGATATTTCCCGCTTTTGCGACAGATTAGAGGAATACTACAATTCCGAGAAAAACGAAAACTGCCGGCAGATGATATTTGAGGACGCGCAGTTGGTAAACTTTATTGCCGAAACCGAAGGCTTATCCCGCCGCTTTTATATCGTTCTTCCGTATACGGGCCGGCAAACGGATTTATCTTCCGTTGCAATCGAAATGAACGAAACCGTAATGACCGCAAGGCAGTATCTTGAAGCCTGCGGGCTTGAAACGGTGAGGCATAATGACGGGGATGAGTTTTTAAAGGAGGTTTTGCGAAAATACTTCCGCCAGTTTTCGGCGGAAACCGAAAATTCGGGTGTGGAGCTTTGCGAATTGTTAACGCCCGACGCCGCAGACCTTACAAACAGCGGATATATCTGTATCGAGGGCGAATACCGTTCGTACTTATATATTTCGGGCGGCGGTTATCCCACAACCGCCGGACTTGCGTGGGGCGCGCCGTTTGTTGAGGCGGGAGACGGGATAAATATCTCGTTTGTTCTGAAAAAGGAAAGCCGTGACAAAATATTACCCAAGATAGGCAGCACGGCAATGTTCAACCGTTCGCGCCTTAAAGATGTGGGCGATACAAGGCAGGATTTTGAACAGCTTGACGACGCGGTGGAATCGGGGCTGTATATGAAGTCGCAAATAAACCGCGAGGGTGAAGACTTTTACTATTTAAGCACCGTAATAACGGTTACCGCCGATTCACCCGAAAGCCTTAAAAAGCGCGAAAAGGATATTTTAAACCTTTGCGGGGCTAACGGATTTTCGGCAAGGAAAGCCTACTATATGCAGGATAAAGCCTTTTTGTCTTCCTTGCCGTTATTACAGACCGACACGGATATTTTTAATAAATCCAAACGGAATATTCTAACCTCGTCCGCCGCGGCGCTGTTTCCGTTTTCGTCCTTTGAGATGTGCGACGAAAAGGGAATATTTTACGGGCTTAATCTGCATAACAGCTCGCCTGTAATAATAGATCATTATGATACCTCCCGTTACAGCAACGGAAATATGGCGGTATTCGGAATGTCGGGTGCGGGCAAAACCTTCTTTTTACTCTTGCTTGCAATGCGACTGCGAATGCAGGGCGTAAGGGTATATATAATAGCTCCCGAAAAAGGCTTTGAATACCGAAACGCCTGCGAAGCAATAGGCGGCAGGTTTGTGTCAATCGGCGCGGGTTCTTCCGACTGCATTAACATTATGGAGATACGAAGAACAACATTGGATATTGATTCGGAAATGCAGGGTAATAGGGATAACGGCTCTGTGTTACTCGATAAAATCCAAAGTATACATATCTTTTTTGATCTATTATATCCCGCCATCACGCCGGACGAAAAATATCTTTTGGATCGCGCTATACTTAACTGTTATAAATCTTTCAGTATAACAAGAGATAACAGAAGTCTGACCGACAAAATCGGAAAACTTAAAAAAATGCCCTGCTTTGCCGACCTTATTCCGTTTATGGAAAAGTTTACGGAATTAAAGGCAGTTACTATGGCGCTTAAACGCTTGGTCGAGGGTTCGGCTTCTGGACTTGGAGGGCAGACGAATATAGATTTAAAAGCGCCGTTTATAGTGCTGGATACCTCGCGTTTAAGCAGGGAGTTTACCGCGCTCGGCACATTTATAGCGACCGAGTTTGTGCGGGACAGAATATCTGTATCGCGGGTCAATAAAAAGGCGGTAATACTTGACGAGGCTTGGAAAATAGCCGGAGAAAACGGCAACGAGCAGGCGGCGGATTTTGTAATAAACCTTATAAAGACCGTCAGAGGCTATGGGGCTATATTTGTTTCGGCAACCCAGAATGTCGTGGATTACTTCGCGCTGAACGACGGTAAATTCGGTGACGCGCTGCTCGGCAACAGCAGACTGAAACTGCTGTTACAGCTTGAAGAAACCGAAGCGGTCAAATTACAGGAAAAGCTTATGCTTACCGAAAGTGAAACGACGGAGGTTATCCGCACGGGCAGAGGTGAGGGGCTTTTATGCGCGGGAAGAAACCGTATAGCGGTGGAGATACGCTCATCCGATACTGAATTTGAGCTAATAACCACCGATCGCGAAAGCCTTGCGAAAAGAGTAAAAAGCGATTAAATGAAAACAATAAAACGGGAGGAATAGAAAATGGGAGTTATATGTTTTGTGGGCGGAGCAATGTTCGGCGGCTTGGTCGGCTCTGTAACTATGTGTTTGGTGCAGGTGGGGAAAGAAAATAAAAAAGACTCATCCCGCTTGGAATAAGTCTTTTTTGAATTATACTATCGAGGTTTCGTTAATAAGAAATAGATTGGGATTTGAATTGCTTATATCCGTCATACGGCTTGTAAATCCGCTTTTTGAAAATACGCCGTAAATTACCGTGTAGCCTTTAAAAGCAGATTTGATTTCGGATGAATTATCGACCTTTTTGACAAGCTCAAAGTACACATCCGCGTCAATCGGTTGATTGTGATATTTACACTCACCGGCAAATAAGCGCTTGTTTACCGTGTCAACAGCCATAACATCAATCTGCGTGTTGCCGCTTTTATCATTCAGCCAGTATGAGCCGATTTTAGATGGCGTAAAGTCGATTGCTTTGTCTGAACAAAGCCTTGCGAATATTTCTTTACAAATATCCTCGTAAGCAAAGGCGACAAACTTTTCCTTGAAATCCTTGTCAAGCTCATCTAAAGAAATCTGCGTATTGTCAAGCTCAAGCTCGCCCTTATACGGATAAACATAACGGAACCAAAAACGGAGAAAATTATCTGAAATAAAGTAAAGCCCCTTGCGTGTCTTTTCCGCATTCTTTTCGGTTACGGGTACTTGCTTTTCTATAAAGCCGAGTTCGGAAAGCGTCTTTAAATACGGCGTCAGCGCTGAGGTTTCAAGACCCAAAATTCCGGCTATCGTTCCTAATTTATGATTTCCGTCGGCTATGACCTTGATTATTGAGAAATAGTTTGTCGGAACCTGTACCTCATCAGTAAGCAGAAAATTAGGTTCTTCATAAAGAAAACCGTTTTTTGAAAGTACATTTTCCTTTATCTGTTCATAGAGAGGCTGTCCGTCGGAGAAAAATTCCATATATTTTGGAACTCCGCCGGTTATTGAGTATTGCTCTGCGGCTTCTTCGAATGAAAGCTTTTGATTTTCATAAACGGTTGTAAACGGCAGCGGCGCTATACGCATTTGTGCGGTTCTGCGCCCGTAAAGAGGGCTTTCATAGGATAACGCGTGTTTTTTCATCATACTTATAAGCGATCCGCAAAGTATGAGCATAACATTGCTGTCCTTGAGAATTTCGTCCCAGGCGTTTTGAAGTATCGACGGGAAAGAGTCGTTTACCTTTACAAGATACGGAAATTCATCTATAACCAAAACCTTTTTCTCGTTCGGCTTGTAATCGGCAACGGCCTGAAATAGATCCAGCCAATCCGAAAAAGCGGCTTTTTGCATTACGGAATTGCCCGTTGTTCTGGCAATTACCCCGGCAAACCGTTTCATGCTCTGAGACTCAACCTCTTTCGTGGCAAGGAAATAAAATGCGGTCTTACTCTTTATAAACTGCTTTATAAGCGTTGTTTTTCCTATACGCCTGCGGCCGTATATTACAACAAAGCCACCGTCTCTGGCATATTCCTTTTCAAGGTCAAGGATTTCTTTTTCTCTTCCGAGAAATTTCATTTTATATCACCGTCCATATTGCATAATCTAAATTATGATAATCTTAATTATATTATAACCGATTATTTTAAAAAGTCAATAATTATGAAAGGATTTTTAAATTGTCAACAAATTTTCAATTATTAAAAGAAATGAAAAAGCGGGTTTTGGCAAGCGGGGCTTGCGTGGATTCGCTAATAGGCGTGCCGCCGGAAAGCGAACGCTTTAATAATCTGCTGGAGGTAGCATTACAACAACAGGAAATGGCGTGTGTTGAAATGCGCCGGCTTTACTGGCAGTTAAAAAGCAAGGAAGAAACAAGCACGGAAATTAAGCCCGGCAAAGCAAAGGAAATATACGGAGAAATATCCGTAACGCCCAAAGGGTGGGTACATATAAAGCTGAACGCACTGCTGCCCCATTGCAGAGTAACAGGCGGCACGCAGTATGTGACCGACAGTATTTTAAGGCTTTTAAATTCTGCGGAGTTTGACGGAATAAAGCTGCCGTTTTTCAGTAAAGCGTATCTCGGAATAGTGGAGTTCTGCCCGCGGGATTGCAGCGATGTTTTTGACCACGACAACAAGGGCTTTAAGGCGGTACAGAATGTTTTAAAGGGTAGGCTTTTCCCGGATGACGACCGCTTTGAAATGTCGCTCGGTTTATTTACCGAGCAGCGGAATGAGAGCGCCTGTCATATCTTTGTACTGCCAGATGATGAAGCCGGAATCTTTACGGATATGAGGCTTTCGCACGAATTAGGGTAGTGCAGTTGATTTTAAAAACCTCAAAAAACAGCAGTTTTTTAAACACAACAAACTGCACAACCTATGAGGCGGCATTGTTAAAGGATTTACAGGCAATTTCGGAGTATGTTTTCAGGGGTTAACTGACCTTAGTATGGGAGGTAGTGCAGTTTGTTTTTGAGCAATACAGAAATCCTTATTTTGAGGCTGTGCGCGTGGTGTAAGGATCTGCCGCTTGAAAGTCCGTTTTTACCCGAATATGAGGTGTCTGCCTTATTTCTTGCAGGGCTTTTAAGAACGAGTAAAAATCATAAAAGTATCAGAGTAACAGAGGCGGGAAACAGGCTGCTTTCGGGTATAGGCTTTAATTACGAGCAGGACGCACAGTTCAGAGGAACAAGCCCTCTTATAAACAAACGCCTTAATACTTCAAACCTGATGCTGTTCTTCTTCGGCGGAAAAACTGATGTATTTTGCAGCTCCGTACCCGACCGAAACAGCCCGCTTTCCTTTTTACCGTCCTTTGCTTTAAGGCGTGAAAAGAATAAAAATCCATTAGGCACGGCACGCTTTAACGGAATGTTATATACCAAAAACACCGCCCGCGCCGTGTACTACATAACCGAGGAAAACGACGGCTTGTACCCCGAAGCCGAGCGCAATACCTTTACAATGAATATCTTAACCGGCGGCAGAAAGAGCGCCGCGGCATTTACGGGAGATAAAAGCCTTGAAAAAATAATTGAATATTCCGCACGCAAGACCACCAATTCAAGAGCGCTGCCGGTATTAAGCGCCGTTCGTCGGCTGGATTGCCCGGTTACATTCTTTCCTTTGTCACAGGCGGGTGCCAGACAAATGCGTATAATATCCGTCCGCGACCACCGTAGAATTATAGCCGAAAGCATTTTAAAGGCAAAATATAAACCGCCCGAAAAGAATTATTACGACGCGGCGGAAAAGATTTTAATAGGCATAGATATGGATATACCGCGAATGGAAACGGCGGCGGAATACGGGGTGCATATCTTTTTGCTTGACTGGCAGGTAAACGCAGTAAAGGAAATATTAAGGGGCAAAAGAGCTGTTTTACACCCATTAACCACCGACACCGCAGAGGAAATACTGCGGCTGCCGTCCGAGCTGTATGTTAAGGAAACGAAGCCGTATATAACCGAGAAAGGAGAGTTTTTAAGTGCGCCTGTCTAAAATTATTGAGATATTGGAGAACAAGGCAATAGCCTTTTACAAAAAGAATAAGGACAGCATACCGAGATATATTTTAATTCTCTTTATTATTCTTTACGCCGCAGGATTTGTGGTTCATTCCGTAACCACCGGATTACATAATTTTCAAAGCGGCAGTAATGACAACCTTTTTATAATCGACCCCGTTAAGAACATAAAAGCGTTATTTACTCCGGCAGGAATAGGAACGGTACTGTTCGGCTTTCTTATGTTTCTTTTGTTCAGCGGCAAAGGCAAGGATCTTTTAAGCGGATATAAGACCGTAAAGGATAAGGAAAGAGGAATAGAGATACTGCCCGAGGGCACTCACGGCACATCGGGGTTTATGGATAAAAAGGAGCTGCCTGAGTTTTTGGTAAGCGGCAGCATAGAAAAGGTAGACGAAACTCTGTTCGGAAAGTTAGATAACGGGGATTATGTCGCAATGAAGGGTATGCCGGGTATGTCTAAAAATATCATGGTGTACGGCGCACCCGGTACGGGAAAGTCACGGGGCTTTGTAATGCCGTTTGTGATGCAGGCGGCCCGCAAGGGCGAAAGCCTTGTAATGGTAGACCCGAAAGCCGAGTTTTACGAAATGTATTCGGGCTTTTTAAACAGCCGGGGATATACCGTCAAGGCATATAACCTGCTTGACCTTTTTGCCTCTGACGGCTGGAATTGCGTAATGGATACGGCACAGGATATTACTCTTGTGCAGCGCGCGGCAGAAATAATTATACGGAATACGTCGGGCGAGAACGAGCGCGGCGACTTCTGGGAGAAAGCCGAGAAAAATCTTTTAATGGCGCTCTTGCACTATGTTCAGACCCTTACATATCCCGGAACGGACAAGCTGCTGCCGCCAGAAGAACGGAGTCTCGGTACAATCTACAAGATTTTATCCACAACATCCGTGCAGGAATTGGACGCCCGATTCAGAGCATTACCGCCAGACCATCCTGCTTTGCCGCCCTACGGTATATTCCGTCAGGCACATAAGCAGATTTGGGGGAATATTGTAATAGGGCTTGGCAACCGATTAAATGTTTTCCAGAACAAATTGGTAGACGATATAACAAAGCATAACGAAATAGACTTAACCCTGCCGGGCAGAGAAAAGTGTGCGTATTTCTGTATTATTTCAGACCAGGATTCTTCACTTGAATTTTTATCTTCAATGTTTTTCTCGCTTATGTTTGTAAAGCTATTCGATTACGCCCGTCAGCAGGACAACCGCCGCCTGCCTGTATGCGTAAACGTTCTTATGGACGAATTTTGCAATATTTCTCTGCTTGACAGCAAAAAGATATTTTCTGTGGCGCGGTCGAGAAATATTAACATACAGGCGGTAGTACAAAGTATAGCGCAGTTATCCGACAGATACCCCGGCAACGAATGGCAGGAAATTGTGGGCGACTGCGATTACCAGTTATTCTTAGGCTGCAATGATGTTATGACCTCTGAGTTTTTCTCAAAGCAATGCGGCGAGATTACGGTGCGTGTAAATAATACCAATATGCCTATGCGTCCGTTTTTTGACTTTTTAACACCGCAAAAGCCGTATATGCAGAATAAGACGAGCACAGGCAGAGCGCTTATGCTGCCCGATGAAATACGGCGTCTGCCGAAAGACAAGGCAATACTTTTGGTGAGAGGAGCTAAGCCGTTGTTACTTAATAAGATAACACCCGAAGAGCACCCGTCTTTTAAATTATTAAAATACTGCAAGGCGGCGGAGCATATGCCTGCATGGAAGCTTAAAAAGCCGGAGAAAGTGAAGAACAAAAAAGTACCGCAGTACAAAATGCAGTTTGAAATGCCGCTTGATACGGACGAAGACGAAAAGGAAAGCTTTGATCTGTCCGACGGGATAGATTGCAGAAAGCTCCAGACAGTAAAGGAAAGGGATATATAATGAACAGAACATACAGACTGAGCGATGTTGTAAACGAAAGATTTTTAATACTTCCGTTATCCTTGTTTGCCAATCCTAATTACAAAAGGCTCTCGGCGGAAAGCAAGCTTGTGTATTCGCTGTTGCTTGACCGTATGAGCCTGTCTCAAAAGAATAACTGGATAAACGAGGACGGCGAGGTTTATTTAATTTACAAGCGCGAGGAAATAGCGGATATACTTTGCATTACATACAAAAAGGCAATAGCGGCGTTTAAGGAGCTGATAACCGCAGGGCTGTTGCTTGAAAAAAGACAAGGCAGAGGTTTTCCGAACAGACTGTTTGTGCTTAAATGCGAATTAGAGGACAGCGACGCCGGTGACTTCGGCAGCTCTTTTGATAACCCGGAAACAGACGAAAAAGAACCCGAAAGCCCGCAGGATACGCAGATGTGCGAAAACGGCATATCTAAAGCTGACGAATCGGCATGTCTTAATATTCCGGATGCGCAGCCCAAGACATTCCAAAACGGCACATCAAGAACTGCCGTTTTAACACATCAAGAAGTGCCGAAACGGCAGTCAATCCAAACGAATAATAATTATATTAAAAATATCTATACTGAGTGTAATCAATCGACCGATCCGGCGCTGGCGGAAATTTTACAAAACTGCGAATTAAAAAGCTTTGAAAGCAAAACAGCGCAAATGCTTGAGAGCGCTGTCAGAGTGCTTTACTACAAGCAAAGCATTAAGCTGTCCGGTGCTGTGCTGCCGCAAGCGGAAATACGGAATCTGTTACGGCGCGTCAACCGCGATACGCTTATAGACGCGGTGGAGGTGCTGAGGCATAACGAGAACGAGGTGCAGAACCCTCAAGGGTATTTGTATTCGGTTATTTTAAACGCCGTTAATGCTGAGCATACAAGCACCCTGCTTGAGTTGCCTGACAATATGATAGACAGGGAGATGCTCTATGCTTCTGACTAAAACACAAAAGAAAATACTTGAAATTGTGCGGGAATACGGCGGTATGAAAGCCGGAATGCTCAAAAGGCTCTGCCCCGAAGCGTATTCCTTTGAGGTGGCGCTTCATCAGCTCGAAGTAAACCGCCGAATTTTAAGAACAGGCGAATACTTATGCGACGATACGGGAGTAATCGGTGACAGAAATACCGAAACCGCGTTTGAGGTTATGCTCGCCGTATGCGCAGAGCCGCCCGAGGTATACTGCCGCGGCCGACCGCCCTTTTCGCTTACATTCTTCAAAGAGCGCGAGCAAAAGCTCTGCCGATATGATATTTGCGTTGTAACAGACGGCAGAGAGCAGGTAATAAACGCAATGCTGGCCGCGCTCGGCGGAAAATACGGAACAGTAATATTTGTCCTTGAAGGAACTAAACAGGCAGAGCGCCTGACCATACCGCCGGATTGCCGCTTTGCTGTAAAAGAAAATACAAAATATACTTTTTACGGAGGGAATTAAATGGATATACGAAGGCTTAATTTAGCCGAACTGGATAAGGATTTATCCGAAGAGGAACGCAGGGAATGGAACTCGATTTATGCATCTTACAGGGGCGGCTCGTTGCTTACGGGAACGGTATCGGGACTGGAAACGAAAACGGTCAAGGTAAAGAACAGCGAAACCGGTAAGTATGAGGAAAGGATACTCAGATATCTTGTGGTTATAGATTACAGAGTGAAGGTTGTAATACCGCAGGACGAAATGTGGTATAAAAAAGGCGAAATGCCGTCTCATATAATGCGCTCAATGGGCGGCGCTAAAATAGACTATGTAATAACGGACATTGACAGAGAGGGGGATTTTTGCGTAGCCTCGCGAACTCAGGCGCTGATGATAAGACGGCACAATTACCTAAAGCTCCCGCCCAGAGTCGGGAAAAAGGTGAGCTGCGATATATTGGCGGTCGGTCAATGGCATCTGCTTTGCACGGTAGGCGGATTCGATATAACGCTTGCCACAAGGGATGTGTCATACGCCGCGATACCGGATTTGCGGGAAAGATACCATGCGGGAGAAACCAAAGAGGCAATTATAAAAAGCTACGATCCGGATACGATGAAACTTTCGCTTTCTATAAAGAAAGCGCAGCCGCACCCGTTTGACGGTGCAGAGCTGCGCCACCCGATAGCTTCAAGGCGTGCTTCGGTAATAATGGGGAAATACCGAGGCGGCGTCTACTGCCGTCTTGAGGATGACCTTGACTGCCTGTGCAGTTACTCCGCCGATCAGTACGACGCGGATTTCCGTATAGGGGATAAGGTGGTAATAGTCATAACCAAATACAGCAGCGAGCGTAGGCTCATATACGGCAAAATACTTGCAAGATGGTAAAAAAGAGAGGAACGCGGCTGAACTTACCGCGTTCATCAAAAGAAGACAGAAAGGTGCTTTTTCGGCACCGTTTGCATTATATAACACAAATTTCCCGTTTGTCAAGTTTGACAGGGCGTTTTTCGGGAAAAATTTTTATTCTTTTTCTCATTAAATTTTACAGTGCTTATTATGCTTGCAAATATATGAATATAATGGTATAATATTGTCGGAATAAGGCGAACCTTAAACGGTGGACGGTTAGCTCTCTTTTTCAGAGGGTATCTTTTCACCCTCTGTATAAGGGGGTGGTGCTGATGGTTACATATAGTGATTTATTCCTTTTCGGAACACTCATTATAGGTGTCATAACACTTGTTTATAACATAACAAAAAAGAAATAAACCGCCCGAGCGTTCCAAACTTGGCGATTTATTTCTAATCACAAGAATGGGCTAACCGTCTATCGGTTTGCCTTATTTCACTTATATTATACCACAACGCACAGAAAAGTCAAGTTTTTAAAGCGTAAAAATAAATTTTCGTTGACAACCCAACCTTCATCATATATAATAAGCTTGTAACAAGGTTTGAGTGTGATGTCTCTTTGAAGACATTGGTTTGAGGAAACAGGTCGGATTTTTCCCTTAAAGGGAGAAGTCCGGCTTTTTTTGCGTTTTGGGGCAACCCAAAACGCCCGACAATTAAATTCGGTAATTGCAAAATTGACCGACCTTAACTCTGTATTTAAAGCAGAGAGGGTCGGTCTTTTTGTTTTTACATAGAGAAAACGCGTCAAAAAGGCTTAAAAATATCTTTAAAAGAACTCACAGTGTAAATTTAATTCTTTGAGATATTTTTATTCCCGGACGGCGCAAAAGGAGACAGAAGTATGAACAATCAAGACAACATCAACGGCTTTCTCGACAGTATGGACGATTTTGAAAACGTGCCTGCCGAGCAAGCACCAAGCGCAAAGAGCGTGCCGTTTACTCCCGCCGCCGTATGGCCGGGCGAGGAACAGACGGCACCGCAACAGGTAGCGGCGCCACCTGTTCAGGCGGAAACGGCACAGCCGGAAGTCCCGACACAGCCTGTAATTCAGCAGGCAGTCGGCACGCCCGTACCGCAGGTACAACCTACGGTTACCGCGGCTCCGGCTGTTCAACCCGAGCCGGTAATTCAACAACCGCCGGTACAGCCTGTCGCCGAACAGCAGCCGATGCTTGACCCGTTTGAGGCGGCACTTAAAAATGCCGAGCAGCAGAGCGAAAAGCGTATGCTTGAAGCGTTGGCGGCAAAGCCCGCAATATTCTCCTACGCAAAGGTAAAGGAGGAAATCGAGGACAGGGACGCAACCTTTGAGGATCTGCGTCAAAAGTATGAGGCGGATTTCCCCGAGCTTTCGGACTCGAAAACCATATCCTGGACGGTGAATTACGGAAAAACCACAAAGAGCGTAAGTAACCCCGGCTCGGATAAGGTTTACGAAATCAAAGCCGAAATCGAGAACTCCAAGGCATTTAAGGACGCGCTTAAGAAAGCAAAAACGGACGCGGATAAAAACCCCGAATGTACCGTTAAGGCATTTAAAAAAGCGCAAAGCAAGGGTGAGGCGCTGTCCGGCTTTAAGGAATTTTGCCTGACAAAAGCCGACGCCCTTAAAACAGAGAAACCGATTGTACTTCTGCCGTCGAAAGACGGCAGAGTGTACGAACAAAGAACAAACGAAATAGGACGCTTTACCGCCCCGGCGGAAAACATCAGGGAGCTTGAAAGCATAACGCCAAGCTTTGAATCTGCTCTGCCTAAAATACCCGCTCATATCTTTTCAAAGATTATGGGCTTTTTTAAGAGCATTTCGGATGAACTGCATTACGAGGTATTGGTGCATATTCTCTATGATACGGAAGAAAAGGAATATATCATAAAGGTTCCGAAACAGAGAATATCCCACGTAGCGGTAAACAGCGAAGCGGAAGAACCGTACCCCGAAAGATATATCCACGTTGTGGACTTTCATTCCCATAATACCATGCCCGCCGTTTTTTCGGAAACGGATAACGACGACGAAAAGGAAACAAGGCTTTATGCCGTTGCGGGCAGATTTGACAGAACCTTTCCCGAAATAACGGTCAGAGCGGGATGCGCCGGTAAGTTTATATACCTGCCGCCCGAAGAGGTTTTTGAAGGCAATTTTTTCGGTGATTTTCCTAAAGAATGGAAGGAAAACATACGGTTTGCCGAGGAAACGCCCCGCCGTATAATACCGCATATAAGACGCTTTTTCGGGGAGGAAAGGATATGAAGTATTCTGCAGCCGCACCGGTAAAAATAATAGTTTTGGGAGCAGGCGGTACCGGCGGATATTTAATACCCCACCTATACCGAATAGCCTTTGCGGATGACAAAAGAAATTACCGTATCATTATTTGCGACGGGGATATTGTCGAGCCTAAAAACCTTATCCGACAGAATTTTGTTAAGCAGGATATAGGCAGAAATAAGGCGGCGGTATTGGCGGAAAGATATGCCGGAGCTTTCGGTATAGAGTGCGAATATATACCCGAATATATAGAAAGCGAGGAACGCCTCAAAGGGCTTGTAAGGCCGGATTTTATGAAACAGCCGTATAACAGTATTCCCGAAACCCAGCGTGTTATTTTAATCGGCTGCGTGGATAATAACAAATCCCGCGCCATATGCCATAATGTATTTTACAATACGGATAATTTGGTGTATATAGACTCGGGCAACGGAGAATATACCGGTCAGGTGGTTTGCGGAGTAAGGCAAAACGGACGAACAACCTTTAAGCCCGTAGGCACGCTTTACCCGGATATTTTAAAGGCTGAGGATAAGCTGCCGACCGAGCTTTCCTGTGCAGAACGCGCGGTATCCGCCCCGCAGTCGGTAACCGCAAACCTTACATCAGCTACCGCCGTAACCTCTTTTCTTTACGATTTGCTGGTGACGGGCGACCTTACCACAAGGTATGTAACCTTTTCCTCTAAAATCATTTCCACAAGGGCGGAAACGGTAAAAAAGCGTAAGAGGAGGACGGAAAAATGCGCGGCATAGAATTACCTGCGGGTACAGAGGACAAAAAGAACAGCGGCGGCTTTTATGTTGCAAACGGCGCTGTCTTTACAACAGATAACCCGACAAGGGACTGGGATATGTTTACGGCATTTTTGGGAACGCAGATAAAAGCCGCTATCCCCGAATTGAGGGTAGCCCCGCATTTTGAAGAAACCGAGGATAAGCGACGGGTTTATGTATTTGCCCAAAGCGACCGTATGAAGGTTATATTGGACGGTCAGGACGAATATATAGCAGTTTTCCTTACGGCTGAGGATAATGTGCAGGAGCTTGTTTTTAACACCTGCCTTGAAGCGCTTAAAAACATTCTCGTTTTCGGTTACACGGGTTCGGTATTTAAAAGAATAAATTACCGAACGGCGAAAGAGGTAAAGGATGAGCGATTATGAAAATAACGGTTGTTTTTGCCTTGATGAACTGACCGACGGCAAGGCAAGCCTTAAACGGCTGACAGATGATTTAAAGGCCGAATATCCCGTATTTCTTGAAAAGCGGGACAGCGCTTCAATATCCGAGCTGCATATTACGGTAAAGGCATTATGGAACGAATTTTCGAGCCTGCTGCATTCCGTTGCGGAATATGACAGCGGCGAGCTGTACCGAACCGCACTAAAGCTGTTTGACGGCTTAAAGCGCTTTGATTATTTAGGCAGCGGCAATTACCCCGCCTTAATATCCGCGCTTTATTCCTTTGCGGATATGCTGCCGGATAAGGCGGGCATTGACGCAAAAGCTGCGGCACATCTTATGAACCGTATTAAGATGGGATACTTTCCTACCGATGAGGAGCATGTAAGGCTTATTAAGCAAGCTATCAATTTTCCTAAAACGCAGGTAAATATTTTAGACCCCTGCTGTGGAGAGGGCTTGGCGCTTAAGGCCTTTGCCGAAAATGAAAATGCGGCAACCTACGGTATAGAGCTTGACGAAAGCAGAGGGCATACGGCGCAGAAAAATCTGAACAACGCAAGACTCGGCAGCTTTTTTCACTCGTCCGTACCGTTCGGCAGATTTCATGCGCTGCTTTTAAATCCGCCCTACCTTTCCTGCCCCGGCGAGAACGGCGGCAGACGTATGGAGCGCGCGTTCCTTTCGGATACTCTGCCTTTGCTGATGCGGGGCGGACTGCTTGTATATATTATTCCGTATCATAGAGCCGACAGCTCCGTATGCCGAACGCTGGCGACCTATTACAAAAACCTTTCGGTATTCAGATTCCGTGCCGGCGAGTTTAAAAAGTACAAACAAATTGTATTTTTCGGAATACGGGCCGAAAAGCGCACGGCGGATAAAACCGCCGCAAGGATAGAGCAGCTCTGCCTGCGCCCAGAAAATATTCCGCTTATAGATACCGTACCAAAAGGGCTGTATTCGCTGCCTGTTAAGGAAACGGCCGTACCGTATTTTAAAGGCTCGGTTTTTGACGTTGAGGAATTAGCCGAGCAATTAAAAGCGTCGGACAGCTTAGATATTCTTTTTGAAAACTCACAGCTTGAAAACAGAACCCGCAATCCGCTTTTACCCCTTAATCTTTCGCAAATAGGTTTAGTGGGAGCGAGCGGACTTATGAACGGACTTGTTGACAGCGAGCACCCGCATGTTATAAAGGGAAAAATAATACGGGAGAAAACACGGAAAAATATGCCTTCCGACCGCGAGGACGTATCCGGGTTCAGCGAAACCGAGAGCAACAAAATTATTTTTAATGTCTTAACACAGGACAGGTACATTACGATTGGATAGGAGACAGAAAATGGAAGAAAAAAGTTTACTTGAAGAAATGTGCGATCTCGTTTTTGAGAAAGCTCAGCCTCAAACGGAAAGCTACAAACAAAATCGTTCAAATGCGGCTGAGGCGGGGGAAAGACTTCATAAAACCCTTACGGACGAACAAAAGCAACTGCTTGAAGAACGCGACGACGCATTAGGCAGGTGTGCTTCGGAAGAACGGCTTTTAATGTTTAAACTGACCCTCAGACTGGCATTCGCATTATTAAAAGAGATGGGAGAAACAAAATGAAGTTCACAGTAAACCGTTCGGCGTTTTGCGAGGCGTTAAAAACCGTAATGAATGTTGGGAAAAGCAGCCTGCTCACAAGAATTTCGGGCATATATCTTTACGCCGACGCTTCAAAGAGAATATTGGAGCTTATAGGCACCGACGTTATAACCTCGGTTGTAAAGCGCATACGCGATGCGGATATATCCATGAGCGGCGAGATAATATTGCCGCCCATAGTGCTTGAAATTCTGAAAAAGACAAAGGAAGAAAGCGTAACAATTGAAACGGATGAAAACGGCGCTTTAGGCCTTAGCTTCGGCTCTGCCCGGTATTTACTTGTAACAAAACCGGCAAATGAATTTCCGAAATCCGAGCTTGTTTTCCCGACTGCGTATGTGTCTGTATCCGGGCTTTTGCCCCTTTTAAAGCACGCGGCGTTTGCCGCCGAGACAAAGGGAGATAAAAGAGAGCTGCAAGGCGTAACACTACGCCTTACTCCGGGCATCAGCACAGCGGAGGCGATGAACCAAAAGCGAATGGCGTCGGCTGTAAACCGAAACGCGGCGGACGGAGAAACAGAGATGAAGCTGCATATAAGCGCGGTAAATATTCTGTTTTCCCTGCTTTCGGCAGATAAGACGGTATACGCCGGGACTGCCGACCAAAGAGCCGTGTTTGTCTGCGGAGATACGGTATTTTCCACCGTTATGATGAACAGGACAGGACCGGATATGAGCAGCTTTGTAAAAAGGCTTGTACCCGAATACTGTGCCGTGGCAGGCGCAAAGGAGCTTTTGAACGCCATACAGACCGCGGCGGTGTGTCAGCTGCCCGGTGACGATAAGTGCGTGAATATCTGCTTTACGCCTATGGGAATAAGGCTTTCCTGTGCTGCGTATAAGCGGTCAAGCTCCGCGTTTGTAGCTACCCTATGCGATAGCCCCACGCCGGACGCCGGCTTTAACTATGACCCGCGGATAATAGAGGATTTTTTGTTCCTTACAACGGGTAATGTTTCGGTAAAGTTAGATAGAAAAGGCTTTATGCTGCTTGAAAGCACCGACGGTGTATATCTGGTAACGCCGAGAAATGCCGTCAGCATAGTAAAGCCGAAAGCAAAGCCCGAAAAGACAGAAAAAGCCGAAAAGAAGACCGCAAAGAAAACCAAAAAAGCCGCGTAAAGGAGATTTTTTATGAGCAACGAAAAGATTTTAAAAGTTATGGCAGAGGTAAACGGCGAGGTCTGCGAGCGTGGGGAGCTTATACACGGTATAGCACTGGCGCTGCTTACGCGTAAAAATCTGTTTGTTCTCGGTGATGTGGGACAGGCAAAGTCCTACGCCATAGACCGCTTTTGCAAAAGGATAACAGGTGCAAAGCAGTTTTCAACCCTTATGAACAAGCAGACGGATACCGAGCAGTTATTTGGTCGTTTAGATCTTGCAAGCCTTATACCGGGGCACTTGCCGTCAAGCGTTATCGACAGCGACCCGACATATTCGGATATGCGAAACGAGCTTGAAACGGCGCTTGAAAAATTCCGAAATGACCCCGGAAACACGGTGTATTCGGATGAGGTTAAAAAGGCGCAGGCAGAGCTTGAGACTTATGAAAAGGGCTTGGCTTTAAGCCGAAGTTCGCGACCGGAATACATAACCGCGGGCAAGATACCGGACAGTAATATTGTTGTGTTGGATGAGCTGTTTAAATCTAACGAGGGAATACTCAACAGCCTTTTAAAAGCCCTTAACGAGCGTGTTTACACCAACGAGGGAAAAGAGGTTAAAATTCCGGTAATAAGCTTTTTTGCGGCGTCGAATGAATTGCCCAATTTCAACAATCCCGAGGAAAAGATTTTAAAGGCGCTGTATGACCGTTTTGATTTAAAAATCCGGACCGAGTATGTACGTGACAAAGCTAACCGTATGGAAATGCTCAGAAAAAAGCAGAACGGCGGAGAGAATAACGTCAATGCGACCGTAAGCCTTTCGGAGCTTGAGAAAATGCAGAAAGAGGTTAAAAGCATAAAAATCTCCGACAGCATTAACGAGCTTATGGACGCTGTGCTTTTGGAACTCAGGAAAAAAGGTATAGAGGTGTCCGACCGAACATTTTTCGGCTTTGGGGATATTGTCCGAGCCGAGGCCTTTTTAGGCGGCAGAGATGAGGTTGTTCCTAAAGATTTGCTTGTATTAAAGAATTATCTTTGGAATAAGCCGGAGGAAATATCTGTCGTGGCGGATATTCTTAAAAGGATATGCGAAAACCCGATAGGCGACCGCATAAATGAGCTTACCGCAAAGGCACTTGAAATTCGGGAGAGCTTTAATAACGCAAGCGACAAGAACAGGGCGCTGATGAGTGTTAAAACCGAACTCTTAAAGCTATATAACGAGGCTTTGAACATAAAAAAGGATTTTGACGAAACCGACGCGGCGGTATCCGGTGTGGACAGTTTTATTAGCACGCTTGAGGATATAAGCCGCGCGGCATATGCCGAGACTTCCTTTACCTATGTTTCTTTGCCGGAGCTTAAAGAGTACACAGATCTACAAAACTGAAAAAGGAGAAAAAATTTATGTTAAACTCGGTAATTATGACAGGCAGAATGGTAGCAGACCCGGAGCTTAGAACCACGCAAAGAGGGGTCAATGTGACCTCATTCAGAATTGCAGTCACGCGCAACTACAAGGTGAATGACGAATATCTGTCGGACTTTTTCACCGTGGTTGCCTGGCGCAATACGGCGGAGTTTGTAGCAAAGCATTTTAAAAAGGGCGACAGCTTAACCGTTCAGGGCAGAGCGGAGGTGCGCAAATACACCGATAAAGACGGCAATAACCGTGAAACGGTGGAGATAATTGCGGACAGCGTGTATTTCGGAGAGAAAAAGCGGGATACAAGCGAACAGAATACCGCGCCTGTGCCGGACGATTTTGAGCCGATTGAGGATGAATTTCCGGATTTCCCCGGCTGAAGGCTGATCCTGTAACGCAAAAGTAAACAGAGTGCTGACGGCTCACTCTGACGAGTGAGCTGTCAGCCGAATGGCTGACTGAGGGAGAGAAAGAGTAAAGCATTTAGGTAATTTAATTCTTTCTTTCCCCCGCCCCACTGCGCGAGTCACCTTTCTTATCAGAGGAAAGCAAGGGCGGGGAGATAAAAAAACAGCCGGAAAGGAAAAGAAATGAGAGATCCATTTAAAGACAGCGGCAGCGCCGACGATTGGTTTAATAACCTATGGACGGCGGACGTGGATATGAGCGCTGCTATGTACGGAAATACCGGGACGGATATGCTGTATAAAAACCTTATTCCGAAATCTCCGGAGCTTACGGATGTTATTGACCGTGCAGACAAACGCTTTGGTCTGGGCAACGCGCTTAAATCCTTGTTTGCGCTTTTGTATATGAAAGAGCCGGAAAAAAATAATGACGGCGGAATTTTAGAACAGCCTGTTACCGATGGTGTAATTAAGGATGAAAAATATCCGCAGTTAAAAGCATTATGCGAGGATAAAAAGCTGCCGGCATTCAGCGCCGTATGCTCCTTTGCCGAAAGCATTGAAGATGTAACGGATAATGCAGAGGTGAAAAAGGCGGCAGAAATAGCGAGTATTATTTCAGAGCTTAAAGCACATTCCAAAAATCTTGCGGAACGCATAAAAGGCGAAACAAAACCGGATAAACGGCTGTTTTTAATAAACCGTCTTTTTAAAAAGCAAAAGCAAATAAAGGATCTGAACGAAAAGCTCCGTGAACAGCGTATAAAAATCTCTGCCGAAATATCCGAGAATATTTTCGCTGCGGCTAAAAAAGCGTCTGACGCCGCAAGTCAGACGGCGGCGGTGCTGCGGGCTTTCGGTGATGATGACGCCGCAGGCGGTAATACCGAAACAGACGGTGCGCTGCTCGACAGGGTACGCGAAAACGATACCCTTAAAAGGATTTCGGTAATGCTCGGCAAATATCGCGAAATAATCGCGGATAAACGCAAAAACAGCTTTTCTTACGGGCTTGGCGGGAAGTACGATATTACCTACGGCAACGATATTTCAAACTGTTTATCTTCGGAATTGGCTTTGCTAGGCGCTCCCGAAACCGAAATACTGTTTTTAAGCGGTATTACGAAAAGCATTTGCAGCAGTACCGCAGGCGAGAGCCGTCCGTTAAGGGCGACGGGGATGTTATAGTCCTTGCCGACGAAAGCACCAGTACACAGGAGATTGCTCCTTGGATAAAGGCCTTTGCGCTGGCGCTTATGGATATTGCCCTGCACGGAAACAAAAAATTCGCGCTCGTTCACTTTGCAAGCAGCAGAAATGTAAAGACCGATGTGTTTGAAAGCGGGAAATATACGACTGATGATGTATTAGCCGCGGCAGAGCATTTTTTCGGCGGCGGAACGGATTTTGAATCACCGTTAAACGAGGCTTTAAGGCTTTTAACAAACGGCTTTGAAAGTGCGGATGTTGTAATCATAACCGACGGCGAATGCGGGGTGAGCGATGAGTTTGCAAAGCGTTTTACCGAGGAAAAGCTTAAAAGCCGTCTTACCGTCACCGGAATACTTTTAAGCACAGACGATGACTGCGGTAAAAGCCTGCTCCCGTTCTGCGATAAGATCTACCGATTGGGAGATATGTCCGCCGATGAAATAGCGCTTGAAGTTATAGGAAAGAAAGTGTGAAAATGAAAACAAACGTTAAAAGCAATATGATTTACAGCCCGCAGAATTATCTTGAGGCTCTGACCGGGAAGTGTTATATCATTCACGGCAGAGAGCCTGTTTTAAAGCAGGTATGCAGAATATTAAAGGAAAACGATCTGCCTGCAAAGAGCTATCCGTTGAAGGATACTGTAAGGGCTGTCCGTGTCAGATATCCGATAGTGCTTGTAGACTGCTCTGAATTTACGGAGGATATGCGGCTTGTACCGCAATACCGCTGGTTCAGAGTGCCGGATAATTTTGAGGAGTGTGGTTGAGATGAAAAAGTACATACCCATAGTGCCTACCGAAAGCGAAAATAACCTTTGCCTTGAGGTCCTTTATTCCAAAGGCGGACACAATTGGTTTAACGGCGACAACGAACGCCGAGGCTATTATCTTCACTGTACGCCTACGCTGGTTAAAACCGATCGGTTAAGTAACGGTACGGAATATTCCACAAGTACGGTTACTCTCGGTAAAGGATATAAGCTTATGCTGAAGGAAGTGGGCAGAAGGTCTCAAAAAGCCGAGGAGGAAGCTAACCGACTTGCCGAAGAAAAAGAGGAGTTTATAGTCAAAGAGGTTTGCAAACGATACGGATTAGAGCTTGCTGCGTGAGTATGCAAATATTAAGCCGAAAAAAGAAAGGAATCTCAGTATGAACGAAATGATGAAGGTGTTATACATACAAGTTGGGAAAAAGCCGCAGGTAATAGAAATCAAGCATACACTCAAAGAAATGCAAAGGCTGGTAGGCGGAATAATAAGCGCTTACAGTCCGTTTGATGACGGCTCGGTAATAATCCTGAATGATACCGGCAAAATTGACGGGCTGGAATTTAACCGTGTCATATATGATGAAAACGGCGAAATAGCAGACATAATCGCAGGAGATTTCTTTATTTGCTATGCTTCACCGGACAAACCGGAATTTTCAAGCCTGCCCGATGAGCTGATACGGAAATACTCCGAATTATTCAAAACACCGAAGGTGTTTATAAGGATTGACGGCAAGCTGATTATTATGCCGGCAGGCGATCAACAGTAGCTTTTAATTGACTTATTACCGAACGGCGGTTATAATAAAAATAAAGGGAAGTGGTTATTGTGCCTGAATTAAGTAGATTTTATAATATTGTCATTAAAATGATTTTCTCTGATGACGGACAGCATAATAAGCCGCATTTTCATGTGTACTATGCTTAGTATGATGCGTCAGTGGCTATTGACGGAGAGCTTTTAGCCGGGAAATTACCGGTAAAGCAATTAAAACTGGTTCAGGCTTGGGCAGCTATCCATGAGGAAGAAATTATACGCCGCGTGGAATAAAGCTGTCAGAAACGAGCCTTTCGGAAAAATCGAACCGCTTAGATAAAGGAGCTGATTTTATGTATATTGTTGATGACATAGCTTATGCAGGCGAACCCGAACCGATAATAAAGGTTAGTGGGGTACGGTCTATGGAAAATCACAAGCTGTGGGTAAGGTTCAATACCGGCGAAACCAAAATTTTTGATTTTAAGCCGTTACTTGATATGCCCGCATTTGCGCCTCTTAAAAGCACCGAGCTTTTTAATCGGGTTTATATTGATTACGGTGTAACGGTATGGAACGACGGAGATATAGATATCGCTCCCGAAAAAATATATCGCGACGGCGTACCGTGTGACAATCAAATAGGCGTGTGAAAATAAAAATCTGCCGGCTTCGTAAGAAGTCAGCAGATTTTTTATGCCTTAATAACGGTGGCGAGCTTTTCGAGCCCGTGCCGTTCTATGTACTCATAAACAGCCACAATATCGTTAAAAACCATAGCCTCGCTGAAAAGTTCGGTATAGTTAAGAGTGTCCTTTAAAAGCGGATATTTTTCGCCTGTATTTACCGCAATATAATATTTCTCTTTCATTCAAAGCACCCCCCGCAGACGAATACCATTATACCATACAAAAATATATTTTCAATTATCTTTTTACATAAAAACACAACCGTCATTTCGGGCGGTTGTGTGCAGGGAGTTATACGCTTTTATAATCAACAGCTTCGGGTATCCGATGTTTCGGTCAACCGCATTCGCGGGACTCTAAGGGATCGAATAACGCACAAAAGAAATAATAATTGTTCGTTAGCGCCTCCTACTGCAAAGGTATTATAACATACTTTTCTCAAAAAAGCTACACAAATAGTTATAGCATATATCGGATAGTTTGTTCAAATAAAACTTTCTGTAATCTATACTAATGGTATATGGAAAAAACAGGAAGTGTAAGTTTTATGGAATCGAAAATATTGGGCGCAAATATCCGTAATTACCGTAAGCAAATAGGGCTTACGCAGGAAAAGCTTGCCGAGAGAATAGGAAAAAGCGTTAATTATGTTGGTATGATTGAGCGGGGCGAAAAAGTGCCGTCTCTGAAAACCTTTATTCTCATTGCAAATGCGCTCGGTGCGTCAACCGATGTGTTGCTTGTAGGTATAACCGAAAATTCATATGTAGTGCGGGATTCTCTTTTGCATGAAAGGATATGCAAGCTCGACAGTGAAAAAAAGATGGTGCTTTACAGCGTAATAGACGCATTTCTTAACAGCGCTGGTTAAATAGCCGTGTTAATAATTTTTAGCCCGTGCCTTTCAGCGTAATTAACCGTATATGCAGTACCGCCGGTATTCTTGGTAAGATAACAGATACATAAGCTGCTGTTGTCTACCATGTGCCGGTTTCTTTTTTGCATACAACCTTTATAGTATTGCTCGGAGGTAAAAACCACCTTATCCGCTTTTTTCTTTATTTTATTATATTTCCGTATTTCTTTATCCGACCAGTATTTGGTTTGTCCGCGGCAGGGAAGAACAAGTATAAGCCGAATATCCGGATATTTCTTTTTTAGGTGTAAAACGCAGTCAGCGGTAAGCAGGTCAAAGCCTATTGCTCCGCCCGAACCGAAATATCTGTACCCGTTTTCGTATGCCTTTATAATAGCGTTCAATGTATTTTGCCGTATTTTCCGCATATCCCTTTTCGGTATTTCTCTGTGTCCTGTAAAACAGGCTGTTTTTTCACGCATAAATATATCCCCAATCATTTTTTGTTTATTATATCGCATACTGTGTATATAAATCAACAACGCGCGATTAAAAATTTATCATATTGTGGATATAATTAAACAGGAAAGAGAGGGACGGTATAATGACAGATGAAGAAATAAACCTTTTGGAAATAGGAAAAAGAATAACCGAACGCCGCAAAAAGCTTGGAATGACGCAGGAAATGTTAGCCGAAAAGGGCGACCTTACGCCGCAGTTTGTATCTTATGCGGAATCGGGCAAGCGTGCTATGAGACCCGAAAATGTTATAAAGCTTGCAAAGGCGCTTGAAGTCAGCGCCGATTATCTTCTGACGGGAGATATAGTAGACAAGGATCTGCTTATACTGTCGGATAAAATGCGTAAGCTGTCACCCGAAATGCTGCGCATAGTGGAAAATATTATTGATGAGTGCGTGAAAATCTGAATTGTAAATAAATAATTGACCTTTTTATTTTCAAAGGGTATAATAGCATTGTAAGGAGATGATTTTCGTGTGTTCGCAAAGCAAGCTTAACAGTATATTAAGCAAAATAGCAGAGGTTGCAAAAAATACCTTTGGTAATACTTTGCAGGCTGTTATTCTATACGGCTCATATGCCCGCGGCGATTATGACGACGCCTCGGACATAGATATAATGATAATTGCGGATGTTGACCGCGAGGATCTGTTCAGATATAAAAAGCCGATTATAAAGGCAACAAGCGAATTGGGGCTTGAAAACGATGTGGTCATTACCGCAACCCTAAAGGATAAGAAGACATTTGAGCAGTATAAAAACGCACTGCCTTTCTATCAGTCTGTATTAAAGGAGGGCGTTAAGGTTGCCGTCTGAAGAACAGATATCTATTTCAAAGCTCCGTTTGGATATTGCAAAGGAACGCCTTAGCTATGCCGATGAAATTCTGAAAATCGGGGATTATAAAACGGTTGCCAACCGTTCATATTATGCGGTATTTTCCGCTATGAGGGCAGTTTTGGCGCTTGACGGATTTGATTCCAAAAAGCATTCGGGAATAATTGCCGAGTTCAGAAGGCTTTATTTAAAGACGGAAATTCTTCCGAAGGAATTATCCGAAACAATCGATTCTTTAGTCGAGGTAAGGCAGGGCAGCGATTATGATGATTTTTATATCATCTCAAAGGACGAAGTAACATTACAACTGCAAAATGCCCGCCGCTTTGTGTCTGAAACCGAAAAATATTTAAAGGGTATATACGCCGGATAAAACGCAAAAAAACACCGCCTATCCCGATTGGGACAGACGGTGCTTTTTTATGCCGCTAACGGCATTTCCATTTGGTTCTTAACGGCTCTGAGCGACAATTCCTGCGACTGCATTTGCAGCAGCGAAAAGTCTTTGTCAAGGTCGTCAAGCCGGCGTTTGAGCACCTGTTCGTAGGTTGCCTTTTTAGCCTTTAACGCCTCAATCTTTTTGAGCCAGCGGTTAATAACCGCAGCAGATGAGCAGCCGTTGTCAATGAAGTGCTGAATACGCTCCTCGTAGGTCTCTATATCCCTTTTGTAATTCATATAAAATTCAGCCGTCATTTTCTCGCGCTGCTTTTCATCATTTGCCACGAACATACTGTTTGAAGAAACATTACCCGCGTTCAGATTGCATTTTGAAAGCGCCTCAATGTAATCCTCAAATATGTTTAAGAGCGGCAGATGCGGATTGGGTATAAAATACAGGTTGCCGTGAATGTTTATTTTCACCGCCTGCATTTTTTCGAGTAAAAGCTGCACCACCGAATCAACATGGTCGGAATTGTAGCAGCTTTTAAACCGATCGAAAAGAGTGAGCGCCTGCTCGCAGTATTGCGCCGCGTCAATCTCCGGGTCATATTCGGTATTATCGTAGAACATTTCCTCGGTTTCACGCCTAAACGCTATGTTCGCAAGCTTTTTGTAATTGTTGGTTGTAGAGTCAAGCGTTTCCTTTACAAGCTCGCGGCAGATAACCGATGAGGTGTCCTGCTTGTTATCCCGGCAGTAAATGCGGTAGATATGCGTACCGCCCGCGTCCTTATTAACCACACGGTCCTTAAGCGCCGTGGTAGCGTATCTGTACGCGCTTGCCGCCGATTCGCGCGCGGGCTTTACCTTCGGTAAATTAAAGGCCTTGCCAAGCTCAATAAATTTGTCCTTCGGTATTAAAATGTTTGCGGTGGAATAATAGAGCAGCTTGCCTATTATTCCGTCGTTTCCTTCGTTTACTCCCATATATGACTGCATTTCCGGCATATTTGTTTCCTCCAGTATCAGATATAATTAACACTCGGCAATATCCACATATTTGCGGATAATATCAAGAGCATCATCATAGCTCCGTGCATTATTGAACTCGGCTTTCAAAGCGGCAATCTGTTCTTTTGCGTCAAAAAGGTTATATGCTTTAATTGCATTAACCGCAGCGGCAAGAATAAAATAAATATTGCCGTCAGGCGAGTTAAAATCAATGCGGATTTTAGGCTTTGTTCTAAAATTGCTCATAGCTTTCACCTCGAAAATCTTCCGGTACATAAGGCTCGGTATCGGTACAGCTTATCCGCAGACCTATCAATGTGCCGGGTTCTAAAACGAGCTTTCCGTCATAATAAAGCCGCCGGGCTTTAGATACAGCATCCTCGGGACTGTCGGCTGTAACCGGGAAAGTCTCGGTTACAGTCTCCTCAATACGAATGTTATAGCTTTGAGCCATTGTTCTGTTCCTCCCTTATTTTTTCTTCGTATTCTTTTTTAAGCTTTCTGAAAAGTAGATAATCGTCCACGCCCTTCTGATCGATAGGCCAGAAAAGGCGCTTGTAGGTTTCACACAGCGGGGTGCAGATAGCCTGTATCTTAACCTGCGCTTTTTGCACCTGCGGGTTGGAGCGCACGTCCATATCCACAGCCTCAACTATTTTCTTGGGTGACAAAGAGGATATAACCTCCTTTAAAAATCCGGTGTTCTGTACCCCTGTCAACCCAATAAACAGCTTGTCTCCGGATAAATAGCTTGCAGCGTCTGCCTTTAAACCTCCCTCGGTAAGATATACGGTGTCGCTGTCCCGGTTGCCGGTTATGTGGATATATGAGGGAACAGAAGTCCCCTCAAATTTTTTCTGCTTAGCAGAAGACAACCACATAAACCTTGTGCCGGTCTTTTCAATAGTTATTCCCTCCGGCGTAGTAACTCGCTTAACGGGCGGGTTATCGAAACGGATCTGTAAGCCCTGTATAAGATTTTGCTTATCCCGTATCGGAATTAAAATACCGCTCTTAAACGCCGCTATATGCCATATGCCGTCGGTCCTGTAAAACCCCGGCATACCGTGCAGGTCATAGCGTGCGGCGAGACTGTCGCATATCCATTGCCGTTCCGCGTTGTCGGTGGGAAAGCTGCGGTACATATTCCGGGCGATTCTTTCGCTGTCAAGCCCTCTGTTTAAAAGATTTGTAAAGTGCTCTTTTTCAAGGCGCAGCAGCTTTAAAAGTCCGGTATATATTTCGTTTCTTTCCCTGATTTCCCGTATCTGGATTTTGCTCTTTTCGGGTTCCACCGGGACATCGTGCCGCCTGACAGACGGCTCGTTAAGCAGCGCATTATAGCTCTCATAATTTTTAAGGCACACGCCTTTCGGATTAAAAGAAGAATATAATGTGACCGCATTGCCGCCGGTACCGCAGTTATGACAGTAAAACATATTTGTGAGCCTGTTCAAATACATACGGTAACGGTGGTCGCAGCAGTAGGGACAGCGCGCCTCAACCTCGTCATTTCCGAGTGTGGAGGCGCGGATGTCCAATCCGCAAAGCTCGGCCGTGTCTATAAGGTCAAAGTTGATGTATGCTCCCATTTATGACGCTTTTTTAAGCGGTTCGGTCGCTTGGTTCATAGATTTAACCGACAGCGGCGCATTTTTAACCATTCTTAAAAATACCGTCTGACGGGGAAGGGCGGACATATCGAAATTTGCAACGCTTTCGGTGTTGTCAATAAAAACGGGGAAATTAAGCCCCGTGAGCCTTCGCATAAGCGCGCATATCTCAAGCCCCGCCGCCGTCCGTTCGGATAAGGAAAGTGCGGCAAAATCCCTGCCTTTGTATGCAAAACGGAATACGCTTTTAAGCTCGCCCGTTGTTTTAACGGGTTCAAATAATGTTACGCTTACATTCGGCATTTTAAGCTCGCGTGATAAAAGCTCGCTGCGCTTTGAAATGTATTCTTCAAGAGAAGCCGTAATGTCTGCATATTTTCGCTTTTCGGCTTCAAACGCCGCAATCTCACCGTCAAGCTCGCGTATTTTACCGTTAACCGAATATTCCCTAAGCTTTTTAATCTGCGCTTCAAGCGCGGCAAGGGCCTGCTCCTCGGCGCACAGCTCGGAATATTCTTCGTCGGATAAAAGTCCGCGGGATAAGAGCATATCTATTTCCTCAATTTCCTTTTGGATGATTTCGGGCGATGAGCCGTCGGTCCTTTTAAGCTCGTCAAGCTCTGCCGTCAGCCTTTCTATATCGTCCTTTTTAAATTGCAGAAAGGTGTCTTTGCTCTTTTGCTCGGTTTCAAGCAGCTCGGCTCTTGTGGCTTTAAGCCCCTCGGCGGCTTGAACCGTACGCCGCATTTCGGCGGATATATCCGCCCTTGCGCTTGTGAAAAGGTCGTCGGTAAGAATAACCGAGCAGGTGGGACACTTTTCTCCGGGCTTGAGACTTAAAAGCTTTGCTTTAAGGGCGGAATATGTGTTTTTAAGTGCAGAAATTTCCGCGTCAAGCTTTGCAATTTCCCCCGAAAGCTTTGAAGCATATTCGCGCTCCCTTGCGTTATTAAGCTTTTCGGTAAGCGCCGCCGCTTTTACCGCAACAGGGCTTTCAAGCGTGCTTTTAAGCTGTTCGGTAAGCTCACTTCTCCGTTGCCTGAAAGAATTAAGGTCAAGACCCGAAAACTGCTTTTCCTTGAGTATATGCACCGTAGCGGCCGAAACCTCAGCCTGCTCGTTTAAACGGTCACACTCTGCGTCGTTTGCCTGTACGGTTTCTCTGAGGGTTGCCCTTTTAGCCTCGGCTATTTTTATCTGCTCGTCACATCGGCGAATGCCTGCTCTGTAAAACGAAAGCATAACGCCGGGCTCGGTTATACTTATTCCCTCAAGCGGCTTTTTAAAGCCGTCCGACATAGCCGCCAAAATACTGTCGCTGCCGACCGTTTTAAGATTGCGGAAAATAAGCTCTCGCCCTCGCGCTTCCCCGAATGAGGTAAGATAAAAGGGATTGAATATGCAAAGAAATGTGTCTTTATCGCAGATAAAGCGGTTAATTTCCTCCTGTCTTACAGAAAAGCTGTCGAATATAAGCTCGGTTTTAGAGCCGAATCTTCGCCGTATAAGGCTGTGCAGTACGCCGTTTTGGTCGGAGAAGTCTACCTTTACTTCACACCCTGCGCTTTCGGAGTTAATAAGCCTATCCGCCTTTTGCTCTCCGAAATATGTAACACCGTAAAACGCGAATGCGACTGCGTGGGCAAGGGTGGTCTTTCCGGTGCCGTTGTGCCCGGTGACGCAGTTAACGTCGCCGAGCGCAAAGCTTACAGGCTCCTTTTGGTTGCGAAAGCCCGAAAGTGAGATTTCTTTAATGCTTATTTCGGTTATCTGTTCCATAAGCACACCTCCGTTATTCCCAAGGTAAAGCGTTCTGCTCGTTTAATTCCGTTATTCCGTCGGGCGTTTCGGTTTTGCTTATAAGGGTCAGCATTTCGCCGTAGGTCTGCATATCCCGCCGTATAATTGTAGTTTTCCACAATTCGTCCCCGAACTCGCCTACAATAAGCCAGCGGCTGTATTTATCCGGCATGACTTCTGTGCGGATAACATTGAATACCGTATACCCCGGCTGTACCAAACAGGGGAAGGAATTACGGTAGCTTTCGAGCACCTCGCTTTTGCGCTTGTATTCCGGCTCGGTTTCCTTTAGAGTTTTCAGGTTGTGCTCCGAAATTTTAAGCGCGCGGTTAAGCTCGTCCGCTTGTCTTTCAAGCAAAGAAATTTCTTCGCTTGCCTTATCGTATCCCTTTTTTAAGGTTTTTTCCTCAAAGGCTTTAAACAGTAAATAGACTAAGGCTATCCCTGCGGCTAATACCAAAAAAGCCAAGGTATACTTTTCGCGCGTCCATATGCCGCTTAAAAGTATTGCCGTTTCCGCCGTAACCGTCAGCAGAAGAATTGCGGATATAACTATGACCGCCGTTGCTGTTTCTGCGTTCTTTTTCATTTTTCTGTCTCCTTATGCTGCTTTTTCAAAGCCGCGTATAATGTTGTACTTGCCTATAGTCTCGCTTTCCCGTTCCTCTATTTGGAGTTTATGTATTATCTGACCCTCACGAAGATCGGGGTTGCCCCGCATATATCCGGTTATAATCCTGTTTTGCGGACTTTGCAGGGTAAGCATGGTCTGCGTGCCTTTAGCACCGTTTCGTACGGCCGACTTTATAACCCGGAACTTTATATCCGCGTTTGCAGCCGCGTCGGGTGCTTTGGGTTGCTCGGCAGGCGGATTTTCGGTGTTTTCGGCCTTAAAGCCTTTCTTCCGTTCCGCCATTTGCTTGTTATAATGGACAGCTAATTTTTTGTATTCGCTTTCCTTTATAACATAGCTTTTGCCGCGCTGCTCAATTTCAACCCATAAGCCCTCTAAATCGTATAGGTATCTGCCTATGCCGAGAACCGAAGCGGCTCTTTTAAGCGCACCCGAAAGTCCTCCCTTTACAGGCTCAATATCCGTGGCGCCCGAGCCGTCGGATTTTTTTATCCATTCGTTTCGTTCTGGGCTGTAAACGGAAATTGTGCAGACATAAGCCGAGGAATTGTCCTCCGCACTCGGAGAAACAGCAAATTCGTTCTGCCAGTTTTCGGGACCGAATATTTTGTCCAGCCGCTCCTGTATCGCCCTTGAGTCAACAAACGGTACGGCAAAGCCCTTGGTTTTGTCGCCGCTGTTGTAGGCGGTGCGCCATTCAATATCCGAGGCGGGGAAGGGGAGTAAAAGCTGTTGCTTTTGTATTTCGGTCATAAAGCTACCTCCCTGTAAAAGTCCGAAAGGGTTTTCCCCGACGGAATAAGAATATCCGAATAATAGTGTTCGGGAGACTTATCCGCCAAATGCTCCATAAGCTCGCGGTGACCGAGTTCCAACCGGTTATGACGGATATTATAATAATCGTCGTTATCCGGCAGACTTAAAATGTAATCCGGCATATTTGAAAGGGAATACGGTGACTTTATTTCGGGCAGAGAATTACCGCCCGTGCAAAGGATAAAGTCGTTGCTGACATTTGAAAACGGATAGGTGTACATAAGCGAACTTTCTCGCAGTATGCCGTTTCCCGTAATTCCCAAATACACCTTTTTAATTTTTTTGCCTGCGACCTTGAAACCGAAAACAAGCTTCGGCAACGGAAAGTCTCTGTATTCCGTATTCATATATGTAATATCCGCTTTGTTATACGGATACTCCATTGCCGCCGAAAAGCTGCCCGTTTCGGGGCAGCAGCTGTAAAACAGCGCGTTTTTAGGCAGTACCGCGCGGTATATGGGTTTTATCTCCCGTATACTGCTTTTAATGCATACAAGCAAATCGTTAAGGGAAATACATTTGCAGGATTTTATGCCGTTTTTTCTTTCCTCAACGAATATTTCCGCGCTGTCCGAAATGTGGATGGATAATCTGCCACGCTTCATTATGCCGCCTTCCTCCTGTCGTTTATATTCTTCATCGGTATAATTTTCATTTCCCGGTTTCCGTTGAGTCTTTCAAGCTCCGCCAAAGATTCTTCGATAAAATGCAGTATTTCGGCTACCGCCTGTACCATACTTACCGTTTGGTAAAATTCCGGACCTATATATACCTTCAAAAAAGCCTTTCTTGTTGACGAGACATTGTAATCCCAGTTATACGAATAATCCCCGATAGAGCGCATTTTATTGTTTATGTGCGTTTCAAGGCGGCTTATCCAAAAGTTATTGCCGTTAGGCAGACCGTTAATGCTGCCGTATTTCAGCGCAAGACCGATATATCTTTTAAGGCAGCCGTTACGGTATACAACCACCGTACTGTCTGTCTCGTCGCCTTCATCGTAGTCAATCTCTCCGTCCATCTGTATAAGCGCGTCATAGAAGGTCTCATATTCCGAATCGTAGGATATATCGTTGTCGGTTATAGGGAAGCCGTTGTCATACAAATATTTATCTATGACAAGTACCGACATATCGTGAACAATATCATCTGTATAACCGTTAAACACAAAATTCCTCCTTATAAAAATTTTGTCTGCGAGATAAGCGGCGCGGTCTTTTGCAGCCTGTCATATAATTCATACAGCACTCGGTTTTCCGGGCGGTCAACCGCAACGTTTTTCTCGCAGTAACGGTATACGGTTTCGATGTCGGAAATTTCAAACGCATCCATATTTATCTCGCTTGTATTGACCGTTTTTTCCTGCATTTTCGGAATTATAACCGCCCTGTAAAGATAGGCGGCTCCGGGGGATATCCGTTTAAGCCTTTTCGAGTGCTTATCCGGCTTTTTTGAGGGGACGGCTCTCAGATTCTTCATAAAAAGCTCCGGTATTATTTCCGCCTGCATTCAAAAGCTCCTCCTCCGTTACAATTTTGGTTTTCGGTAGGGAATAATCCGTTATAATGCAGAAATATCTGCCGCCCGCACTTTTGCGCCTTGAGTAAACATAGCCGTATCCCGTTTCCATACAGGCGTTGCAGCGCATCCAGTCCTCACGGGAAATATCTCCCCAGTCGCCGCAAATATGCTTTTCAACCGCGCATACAATATCCGTTTCCGAAAGTATTTCCTTTGCCTTCCTGCTGACGGTGTATTTGCCGATATCCCTTATTTTCATAAGAATGGGTTTTGACGAGTACCGATTGTTCAGGGCTTTAAGCGACACAAGCGCTCTTTGCTCCCGCTTTACCGCCTTTAAAAACTCCTCATAAGCCAAGGATAATTTTCTTATGCTTTGCGGATAGCTTTTAAACGCAAATGTCAGTCTTTTTTTAGCACGGTGCGCCGCAAACGAACGGAATAAAAGTATTATTTTTGCCTTTAGCTTTTTACCCAAATTCATATGTACCCCTTTTCACGCGGCGGCAGGCAATACGTCTGCCGCTTTTATGCGAATGCTCCTCATTGTGCTTTCAAGCTCCGAAACGCTTCTTTTAAGACTTAAAGAAATTTCGGAAATATTAAAGCCGTCAAGCAAAAGCGTTAAAACCTCGCGCTCGTTTTGAGCGAACAGCTTTAAAAGCTCTTCTATCCGTATACGCTCCAAAAGCTCTGTTACCCCGTCCGTTTCGTCTTTCAGGGTTTCTTCAACCGTGCGGTAATAATCGTCGTTTTGATAAAGGCTTATAACCTTTTCTTCGTTTTCCGCTTTAAGATCCGCAACGGTTTTATCCATTGCCGCATATGCGCGCTGTTTAAAGTCGCCTTTAGTGTCCTTTATAACGCAATCCAAAAATGCGAATACAACCGTATCGTAGTATTCGTCTGCGTCTAACCCCCTTTCCTTTAAAAATTGCGTTACCGTTTCGTGTTGCTCCGCCGCAAACGCGGCTTTTTCCTTTGTTAATGTCATTTTTCTGTCTCCTTCTTTTTTAAGACGCCAATAAATCGAACAGCGTCAGTTGTTCGTCCGGCGTAATTGTCTCTGTCGGCGTATCGGGCTTTAACAGCTTTAAGTCCGGCTTTTTACCGTTTTTAATCGCCATTTTCTTAAAGGTTGCCGTTAAATCCTCTACGCTTTCCTTAATACCGTTTACAAGGTCATGGGCAAGCTGAGCCGTCATATCCGTGTTTTGCGACATTGCCGCAAGCCCCTCGTCGGAGAGCTGTCCTTCTATCATTGTCGCCGCCGCAAGCTTTGAGGACATAAGCTTTAATGCCCTCTGCTGCATGGTATCCTTCCAATAGAACAAATACACCTCTATTTTCGGTGCGGTCTGGTTTATTCGCCAGCTTCTGCAGGAAGCCTGCCTTAACACATAAAGGTTAAAGGCAAGGTTGTAGAAAATAAGGGTTGTAAACTCGTTGAGATCAAGTCCGGTTTGTATCAAAAATGGATTTGTAATAAGCACCTGCATACCCTCATCAAGCTTTTCCTTAACCCATTTTTCCCGTTTTACAGGCTCTACACTTTGCTTTAAAATACACGCCTTAATGCCCGAAGCGGATAGGCGTTTGTTCAAAACCTCCTGCGTATCGAGGCGTACCCATGCGGTATAGACAATTACGTGTTCTCCGCTTTCAGCCTTATGCTTAATAAGCTCCAAAACCTTGTCGAGCTTATCGCTCGGTTCGTTTTCAAGATTTTTCGTAACAAGGGCGAAATCTGCGGCGCATACAGGCTCGTGACCGTAGGGTTGGTCGGGGTATGCCGTCAGCAGATTAAGATACGGGGATAACAGCTTATTTGCAAGCCGTCTGTTCTTTCGCATAACGGTTTTAAATTCGTTCTCAATATGCCTGTATTCCTTTTCTATGTTTTCGGACATTTTACAGGCTATCGGAATTTCCTCATAATCCGGCAGCTCCTTTGCCATATCGTAGAGCGACAGGAAAACGGTGTTTTCCATAAGAAATTTGGAATACACTATCGGGGATATACCGGGCAGGAATTTTTCACGAACCTTTCGCGTTCGGCTTTTTGAAGCGGCGTTATACTTCGTCTCGGTCGTTTCAAAAAAGCTTTCCACCACTCCGTACCGCAGGCAAAACAGTCGTGCGTCTTTGTACTTAAAGCCGTCGGCAAGCATAAGGCGGGGTTTCAGTCTGAAAAGCAGATAAAACATACCCTTTGCGTAGCCGTTGATTAAGGTTGCCGTCATTGCTATTACCTTTTTCGCCATACCCGCAAGCTCCGCCATAGCTTCGCCCTGCGCGCTTTCTCCGGAATACTCGTGCAGCTCGTCCGCTATATATGCGTCTATCCTTTTAAACCGATACTTTATATACCCTGACAGAGGATACCGCTTATATGCTCCCTGCGCCGGAAATATACCGTTCGGGTCATCTGAAACCGCCGCAACCTGTTTTTTCATACCGTCTGTTTTTACCCGTCCCAAATATCTATAGGCGAATTCACGGTGAATATATCCGTAGCCGCCTATTCTTACCCATTCGTTTTTGGCGGGGTTAAGGCAATCGGGATTAACAGGCTCCCATAAAACGGTTTTGCAGCTTTGGCACTTATGGTTATTTGAGTTTTCCTCGCGGAAGTAAAAGCTGTCGGCAGGAACGGTATACTGTATTCCGTCTGCCGATTCGGTCATTTCCTGAACGGCGCCGCATACAGGGCATACAAATCCCTTTCTGCGCTTATTCCACATAACCGCAGGCTTACGAAGATAACCGTTTCGGGCGCTTTCCTTTGACAGCACCATAAATACAGGCTTATTTGAGGTTTTGTAAAGCTCATACATTCGGTCAATATCCGTAATGCTTGATACTGCCCTCGCTATACAGTCGGGAACGGTTTCATAAAGCTCACGCACCCACTTTTCAGCCACGTGCGACGGGCAGGTTATAACGTTAATACGCGCCCCGCCGCCGAGCGACTTTTGGTAGGCGTACAGTGCCGCCGCACCTATTTTTGTTTTACCAGTGCCGCAGCTTGATACCAGCATAGTCATTTTTTCTTTTTCAAGCTGACGTTTAATTGCCTCGGTTCCCGCAAGCTGAGCATCAAACAGCGAATATCCGTTCTTTTTCCGTATATATTCGTTTACTGCTTTAAGCTCACCGCAGATTTCCTCCCTTGCGGGGTTGAATACCGGAACAAAGCTTGACTGGATTTTCCTTGCTATATCCTTACCGAATGCATTCAGGTATTGCGTGAAGGTCTGTATTTCACTAAACGCCCCGTCATCGGGTTTTGCGTCAGGAATACATATCTCCCCGTATTTCAGTCCGTCGGTCAGAATACGCGCTATTTCCTTTTCTCCGTTTTTAAGGGTCACCGCATACGCCGAGAATGAAGCGTCCTTACAGAATACGTTAAGCTTTTTAAGAATTTTTCTCGCTTTAAGCTCGCGTATAAAGTATTCCTCCCACTCCGGGATTAGGGGTACGGAAAGCTTGCTGTCAAGCTCGCAAAACAGCTCCGACTCGCATTTGCATAATATATAAATATCCTGCGGACTTTCTTTATCTGTTTTAATGTTGTCGGTAAGCTTCATTACGCATTCCGCCGAGGTATTCGCAGCCTTAATTCTGCGTTCGTATTTTCCGCCGAATGAGGTAAGCTCAGTCTCGCAGGTCTCTCCCGGCAGCTTTAATGCAATTTTACTGCCGCTTGTGAGCGCGTCGGACATTGCGAGTACCGTTTCGGGGTAGCCGCCGAATCTTATGGCTACGAGCTTTTTGTCGCCGCCGAACACCACCGTGTCGGCGTAATCTGTTATACCCACGCCGTATTTTTCATCCTTCAGCACTATGGGTATAAGGCTTTTGTTGTTTTCGGTGATAACACCCTCTCCTTTCTGCCGCCGGCCTTACCGTCTCAAAGAAATTCCGAGTAAAAATGTAAAAATCTTTTAAAGACGGCAAGACGCAGGCTTTCTTGTGTTACATCCGGTAGGGAAAACGCCCGTTTCGGGTGCAACACTCTATGTAAAAACAAAAAAGACCGACCTGTCCTGTAAAAATACAGAATGGTCGGTCAATTTTGCAATTACCGAATTTAATTGTCGGGCATTTTAGGTTACCCCAAAACGCAAAAAAGCCGGACTTATCCCTTTAAGGGAAAAATCCGACCTGTTTCCTCAAACCAATGTCACAATCCGAAAAGTCAAATTTGACATCACACTCAAACCATGTTACAAGTTTATTATATATGATGAAGGGTGGGTTGTCAAGTTGTAAATATGCCTGCTAAAAGGTAGGGTGCAAGTTTATATATTATAATAGTTTTTATCATCAAGTATTTATACATTACCGAAACGATCTACGGAGTATATATGGTAGTTAAGACTCGGATCTTGAACTTTGCAATGGCAGGCAACCGTAGATGCAATTTGTTTCTCAACGTTGCCCTCAACGGCAAAAACACGGTAATAGCAGTGATTTTTGTCAGAAACGGGCTTCCATTTAAGAATTGACCCATCGCAGGCTGTTATTTCGGCGCACACCGAATTACTCTTTTCTTCGTAATCGTTGGTGATAATTATAACACTTTTTGCCGGCATAGAAAGTTTGAGTGAAGAACCATTTAGCTTAACTGTTTCCGACAGAGCCTGCAAATCTCCAAATTGATTTATTGGAGGATTGCTCTCAAGATAACGGTAAACACGGAAAGACTCTTTGCCGGATTTTGGAAGTTGAATTGTAACAGCCTCTTCGTTATCAAGCCGACTTGACACAATATGTTGAAATCCATTGATAATCACCCGATACATAGGTGGAAAAGGTCTCACCTACATGCCCGCTTTGCTTTATTTTTCCCACTGTTTGCGAAAACAAAAATTTTAACCCCGAATCTTACTTAAAATTCGGGATTATTCGACAGGCTGAACAAATCCGTCGGATTACTCGTCCGACGGATTTGTTTTTGAATAGTTGACATATTCGGTTGGAGTCATACCGGTAAATTTTCTGAACATTTTTGAAAAGTGGTAAATATTACAAAATCCTGTCATTTCGGCAACCTGTGTTACCGAAATTTTTTTTGTATATAAAAGCACCTTTGCCTGATTTATTCTGGATTTCATCAAATAATTAAATATGTTTTCCCCGGTTATTGTTTTAAAACGCCGATTCATATGGTCAAAGCTGTAACCAAATTCGGTTTCAAGATCCTTCCCCGTCAGATGCTTTTCCATATTGCTGTCAATATATTCGATTATCTTTCTGGCGGTGCCTTCGTTAAAAACATGAGTGTTATTTGGATTTGCTTCCGAGCAGGAAAGGTAAAGGCGGTAAAATAATTCGGCTGCTTTTAAATTTGAATTAAAATTATAAAATTCGGATTTGACCGTAAATCTGTTAACCTTACCTTCTTTAAGGCAGCTTTTTATTTGTTTAAGATAAGGCGAGCCGTTAATATTGAAATGCTTTGGAATGATGAGCTTATTGAATACATCTGTTGAAATATCTTTATCATAAAGATTGCTGCGTAAAAAAAATTGCTGAGACGCAGTATAATATTCCTTTACCTGCTCGCTTGTCATCGAAATGCTGCTTAATTCATCAAAAAAATGAAGGTAATAATACTTACATTCGGTTATTTTAAGCGGCTTTTGAAATTCACCGAATGAAAATACATGAACATCCCCCGGATACATTTCAACCGTTTTTCCGCCGCTTTCGAGGAACAGGCTGCCTTCGGTCAAAATATATATAACTGTTTCATTAAGGGTTCTTGTAACATGCGGTCTTCCGCCGTATAGGTGTTCTTCTGACATAAGCTTTACGTGAGGTATTGAACAGGTTGAGAACTTATAGTATATCATTGCTTTTCCCTCCGCAATCATTTTACTGTATAAAACATAAATTTGCAAGGGAAATTTATGTTATAGCGATATTATAATTTTAAAATCGGCTTTATATATCGGTTTAACACATTTATTTTTTATACTTTAGACGATAAAATTAAAATTAAGCTTACGGGGGTGAGAGGTGTGGAAAAATACGCTTGGAAGGCAAGAGTCGCAGAGGGCAAAACCGAGGAATACCGCAGACGGCATAATGAAATATGGGATGAAATGGTAAGGGTGCTCAAGGACGCGGGAATTTGCAATTACACTATCTGGCTTTCGGGCAATGAGCTTTTCGGATATTACGAATGTGAAAAAGGCATTGAATACGCCGTAAAGGTTCAAGCAGAAAGTCCTACGGTTAAAAAATGGGATAAGTATATGGAGGATATACTCATTATGGAAAAGGATCCCGTAACCGGCGCACAGCCGGCACTTATAAAGGTTTTTGAACTTGATTAGGAGGAAAAAGTATGGCAAGGGTTAAAATTGATGAACTTATGCGCTTCAGCGAGGAGGTTCTTGTTAAAAGCGGGCTGACAAAGGAAAATGCCAAGGCCGTAGCGGAAACGCTTGTTACTACCGATACATTCGGAGTATTATCTCACGGAACCAAGAATTTGTACGGTTATATTCAAAAAATGCACGCGGGCGGACTTAACGCTTCTGCGGTTCCTACCGTTGAAAAGGATGGCCCTGCTTGGGGAATAGTGAACGGCAATGCGGCGATAGGTATGCTTACAGCGGATTTTGCAATGAAAAAGGCGATAGAGAAAGCAAAAAATACGGGGATTGCCTATGTCGGCGTATATAACAGCTGTCATTTCGGAGCAGCCGGTTATTATGCAAATATGGCGGCGAAGGCAGGAATGATAGGCCTTTCAATGAGCAACGGAGACCCTGTAATGGCAGTTCCTAACAGCAGCGGCGTTGTAATAGGAAACAATCCGTTTGCATTTGCCGCTCCGCTTAAAAACGGAAAATCCGTATTTTTGGATATAGCGCTCAGCAATGTTGCGGCGCTTAAGGTGGTTATGGCTAAGGAAAAGGGAATAACCGTGCCCGACGGCTGGCTTGTGGATAAGGACGGCAAGCCCACAAATGACCCGAGCGGATTCCCGCAAAGCTCTTATTTACAGCCGATGGCGGCGCACAAGGGCTACGGATTTGCGGTGCTTGTTGAAATTTTGGCTTCTGTGCTTACAGGTGCCGGAATGCTTAGTGAAATTACAAGTTGGAATCTTGATTTGCCGAGCAAAAACAAGGTGGGACACGCATTTATAGCGATAGATATTGCGCAAATTACAGATAAGGAAATTTTCTTTGACCGTATGGAGCGTATGGTTGCCGAGCTTAAAAATGCACCGAAGGCAAAGGGCGCGGAAAAGATATTCGTCCCCGGCGAAATGGATTGGGACAAGAGAGAAAAGGCGCTTGCAGCGGGCGAAATAGAGGTTACCGATGTTATGGCTGAAAATTACAGAAAGCTTTCCGAGCTTACAGGTACTGAAATAAATATTTATTAAGGAGATACATAAAAATGGAAAAGACAATGTACGGTATTTTAAAGACAACGGGAATTTGCCCCATAATGGTTGCGCCCGAGCTTTCATTTGCGGCTGACGCGGCACACGCTCTTGCAGAGGGCGGACTTCCCGTGTGTGAGGTTTTGCTGCACCGCGACGACGACTCTTTGAACAGAATTAAGAGCATAGCAAAGAACGCTCCCGAAGTAATTGTAGGCGCAGGCTCCGTAATTTCACTTCGCGATGCCGAAGAGGCTATGGAGGCAGGCGCAAAATTCTTTGTGGCTCCCGGACTTGTTCCCGAGGTTGTGGAGTTTGCTATGAAAAAGAATATGCCCATTTTACCGGGATGTGTTACGGCAAGCGATATTTCAATAGCGCTAAATTACGGAATTAACATTTTAAAATTTTTCCCGATTTACCAGCTTGGCGGTGCGGAAACCTTAGCTCAGTATCACGGCGGACCGTTCGGCAAGGTTGAATGGGTAGTTACCGGCGGACTTAACGGCAAGAATTTCCTTCCTTTTGCGGGTATTGATTATGTTTTGGCTTCCGGCGGCGATTGGATGTTTGCAGAAAACAACGCGGTTAATGATAAAAATTACGAGCAAATAGTAAATAATACCCGCAAAACAATTAACGACGTGCTTGAAGTTCGCCGTAAAAAATAAGTAAGGGAGTAATTAGGTTGGCAGATACGGTTAAATTTGATTTTTCCGACAAAACGGTAATTGTTACCGGAGCAGAGCGCGGAATCGGTCTTGAAATTGCAAAGGGCTTTGCCAAATGCGGCGCCGACATTATTATAGCCGGAATTATGGATGAAGAATTTCCGAATGCGGAAAAGCAAATAAAAGAATCGGGCGCGGAATGCACCTGTATACATACGGATATATCCGATGAAAATTCGGTAAAAAATCTTGTCGCCGAAGTGACGGAAAAATACGGTCGCATAGATATTCTCGTAAACAATGCGGGAATAAACAAATTGGCTCTGGCAGAGGAAATGCCGCTTGAAGTATGGCAGAAAGTTATAGGTGTAAACTTTACGGGTACTTTTCTTATGTGCCGTGAGGTAGGCAGTGTAATGCTCGGTCAGGGCGGAGGAAATATCGTTAATATCGCCTCTATGTCGGGGCTTATCGTAAATCCGCTGCCACAGACGCAGTGCGCGTATAACAGCTCTAAGGCAGGCGTTATAATGCTGACCAAATGCCTTGCAAACGAATGGGCGGAGCGCGGAATACGGGTTAACGCAATAGCGCCCGGCTTTACAAATACTCCGCTTACAAAAAAACGGCTTGAAACCCCGAATGACCCGGCGGTAAAAAAGTGGATCGGCGGAACACCCATGGGTCGTGTTGCCGTTCCCGAGGAAATGGTAGGACTGGCACTTTACTATGCAAGCGATTTATCAAGCTTCACCACCGGTACCTGTATGCCGATAGACGGCGGATATACCTGTTTATGATGAGGAGAAAAAGAAATGAAATCATTAACCGATACTTTTAAACTGTATAACGGTGTTGAGATACCCTGCGTAGGACTCGGCACTTGGCAATCTACCGATGAAACTGCAAAAAACGCTGTTTTGTCGGCGCTGTCTCTCGGCTATCGCCTTATAGATACCGCCGCCGCATACGGAAACGAGCGCGGAGTGGGAGCGGGCGTGAATGCAAGCGGACTCAAAAGAGAAGAAATATTCGTAACCAGTAAGCTTAGAAACGCGCACCACGGATACAAAGCCACATTGGAGGCATTTGAGGGCACAATGGAGCGCCTGGGACTTGAATATCTTGATTTGTACCTTATACATTGGCCGAATCCGGTTCAGTTCCGTACGCATTGGGAAGAGTCAACCGCAGGAACTTGGGCGGCTTTTGAGGAGCTTTATAAGGCAGGTAAAATCAGGGCGATAGGTATAAGCAATTTTATGCCGCATCATATTAAAACGCTTATGAAAACGGCAACGGTTAAGCCTATGGTAAATCAGTTAAAGCTTTGCCCCGGCATTACTCAGCCCGAGATTGTAAAATACTGCAGCGAAAACGGTATACTTGTCGAGGCTTACAGTCCGTTCGGTACGGGAACCGTTTTTGCCAATGATGAAATGAAAAGGCTTTCCGCAAAATACGGCAAATCGATAGGGCAAATATGCCTTAAATGGAGCCTGCAAATGGGATTTTTGCCGCTTCCGAAATCGGCAAACCCGATGCGTATAAAAGAAAACGCCGATATTTTTGATTTCACGCTTTCTTCTGAAGATATGGACATAATCGCAGGTCTTAGGGGCAGCTGCGGCGAGGCGCCCGACCCTGACAGCATTTTGTTTTAATTATGAGAATAAAGAATAAAAGTGAACTCACTTCACACGGCAATATAAAGGGCAGAAAAATTGTTACCGAGCTGCTTGATGCAGGTCTTGATTCAATCGACCCGTATTACCGTGTTAAAAAGCTTGTAACCGTTAAAGACGGGAAGATAATACTTAACACGCAAGGCTTTGAAATGAAGGAAGATCCGCATTCGGGTCCTCTTGAATTTGATTTAAAGAATTACGACCGTGTTTTTGTTATCGGTGCGGCAAAGGGCGTTCAGCGTGCGGCTCTCGGTTTTGAGGAAGCACTCGGCAATGTTTTAACGGCAGGCCATGTTATAGCAAAACACGGCGAAAGCTTAATTTGCAAAAAAATAAGCGTCACCTTTGCGGGACACCCCGTGCCCGATAAATACTGTGTTGACGGCTGCAGAGAAATTGAAAGGCTGACGGAGAATTTAACCGACAGGGATCTTGTTTTCACCGTTTTCGGCAGCGGATGCGGTTCTCTGTTTACATATCCGGCAAAGGGAATATCCATAGAGGATATAGCGGAATTTACGCACCTTATGCAGATAGAAAAGGGCGTAGCCACCGGCGAGCTTAACCAAATAAGAACCCATATTGACAGGTTTAAGGGTGGCAGACTGCTGAGAAGGCTTATGCCGGCAACGGTTGTTAATACCGTTACCGCAGACCCGTCAAAAACCGATACGCCGATTGTAAGGGTAACATATTCGGAAATGCTTAAAACCAATACCTTTTTCCCGACTGTAGCCACTGCCTCAACCTATGATGACTGCATAAGAATTATAAAAAAGCATGACGCTTGGGAAAGAACGCCTATGTCAATAAGAGAGCATTTGCTCGGCGGAAATGCGGAAACCGAAAATATGATCGCACTTGAATATGAAAGCCTCGGATGCAGGTTCTTCGGCCTTATTTTTAAGGACGCTACGGTTTATCCGGCGGTTCGTAACAAAGCGAAAGAGCTTGGAATTAAATGTGTTATGCTTTCCGAATATATGCAGGCGGAGGCCAGAGAAGCGGGCTTTTCGGACGCCGGTATTGCGCTTACCTCGGTACGCTCGGGGGAGCCGTTTAAGCCACCTACGGTGCTTATGTCTTCGGGCGAAAATGTTGTTGCGGTAGGTAAAGAAAGCGGAGTCGGCGGCAGAAATCAGGAATATTGCATTGCCGCCGCAATGAGAATAGCGGGGAACAAAAGCATTGTGTTCGGTGCGGTTGATACCGACGGAACGGACGGTCCCGGCGGTCTTAAGATAAGCGGAGCACCCGAATGTCTTGCAGGCGCCGTAACAGACGGATATACTTTGGAGGAAGCGGAAAAGGCAGGCATAGATTTTTCGGACGCGCTGAAAACCCACGGCGCATCGGAGCCGTTGTGGAAGCTTAATTGCGGAGTAAGTGCGGAAAATAATGTTTCGGCACTTGATCTTAGAATAATTTATATAGGAGACGATGAAAATGAACGGAACGGCCATTAAATCGATAACAGCACACCAGGTTTACACAAACAGAGGCAATCCGGGCGTTGAGGCTATAGTCACAACGGAAAACGGCGCTGTCGGCAGAGCAATGTGTACCTCGGGCGTTTCTGTGGGAACACACGAAATCAAGTTCCAATTTGACGGCGGAACAAAATTCAGAGGTAAGGGCGTACAGTGCGCCGCAGACCGTATCAATAATGAAATTGCGCCCAAAATGATAGGTGTGGATGCGGCAAATCAGCTTGGAGCGGATAGGGTAGTGCTTTCATTGGCGCCTAATGCAAAAGCAGTCTTCGGCGGGAACGCAACGGCGGCTGTGTCGGCGGCAATATTAAAGGCGGGCGCTGCGTCTCTCGGTATACCGCTTTACCGCCATGTAGGCGGAGCAAACGCTATGTATTTGCCGGTTCCCGGCGTTGCCATGGTAGCCGGAGACGAACGCTACGGCGGCGGTATAACCACGCCGGGCGGCAAACCCACTATGTCTGTTATGGCATTCGGTTTTGAAACATTTTCGGACGCTTCGTATGCCTGTTGGGAAGTTCATACCCGTTGGGCGGAAAAAATGAGAAGGAAGTTCGGCGGGCTGCCGAATATCCGCGATTTTATTTCCGTTCCTGCCGGAATTTATAGCTGTGACCGTGAAATTTGGGAGGATATGCTTGCCACAATAAAGGAAGCGGGCTACGAGGGTAAAATGGGCTTCCAAATGGATGTTGCGACCGATACATATCATAACAAAGAGGACGGTAAATATTACGGTCTGTTTGATAAGAATCCCAAAACAAAAGAACAGCTTTACGATTTTTATATGCAGATAATAAAGGATTACCCGTTTGTAATAATAGAAGATCCGTTTAACGAGGACGATTACGATACGACTGCCGCATTAACAAAGGAGTGCGGTATCCAGATAGTAGGTGACGACCTTTTCACCACAAATCCCGAACGTGTGGCATACGGCGTTTCAAAGGGCGCCGCAAATACGGTGCTTTTAAAGGTTAATCAGGTGGGTACAATCTCGGAGGCTTTGCAAATGATACAGTATGCCTACAAATTCGGCTATGCGGTAATGCCGTCAGACAGCCGCGGCGAAGGAGACTCCATTGCCGATTACGCCGTAGGAATAAACGCAGGCTCTATAAGAGAGAGCGCAATCGGTCCGCGCGGAAACCGTTTCCTTGAAATTGAGAAGGAATTAGGCTCAAATGCTAAATTCATAGGGGCTAAGGGTCTTAAAGGCTTCCGTAATCAAATGCGTGCCGAGGGAAAGCTTTAAAAAAGCTCGAATAAGGAGAAAGACATATGTTTAAGCAATATATAAACGGAAAAACGGTTGACGGAAAGGGAAAGCTTTCCCCGGTTTACGATCCCTCAAACGGCGAAGTGATCGATACGGTAAGCTGTGCGGATGCGGAGCAGACAAAAGAGGCGTTGCTGTCGGCGGCGGAGGCATTTAAGACTTGGTCGAAAACTCCGGTTAACGAAAGATATAATTGGCTTATGAGGTTTAAAGACGCCTGCCTTGCGGAACGCGAAAAGCTGATAGATTTGGTAGCCTTTGAGTCGGGAAGACCGTATTCTGCGGCCGAAGGTGATTTTAATTGGTTAATTACAAGCCTTACATACTATGCGGAAGAAGCAAAGCGCATTAACGGAGAAGTGTATCCGACCCGGTATGTGGGGAATAAGGAAAATTATCATATCGTTACGCGCACACCGATAGGCGTTACCGTAGGCCACATTGCTTGGAATTATCCGCTCGGAAATACAAGTATAAAGCTTGCCCCTGCGGTAGCTTCGGGCTGTACATGCATTATCAAGCCGTCAAGTGAAACGCCGCTTGCAACGCTCTATCTCGGCGTTATTGCGGAGAAAATAGGCTTTCCGGCAGGCGTTATAAACATTATTTCGGGACCTGCGGGCGAGGTTGCCAAAACGCTTAACGAGAGCGATATTCCGCGAATGATAACCCTTATAGGCTCTTACGAAACGGGATTAAAGCTTTTAAACCAAAGCTCAACCTCTGTTAAGAAGTATTCCTTAGAGCTTGGCGGCAATGCCCCCGTAATAGTAATGCCGGATGCCGATCTTGACGAGACGGCCGCTAACATAGTTGCAAAAAAGGTCGGCTTTGCAGGTCAAACCTGTGTTAATTACAACAGAATCTATGTTCACGAAAGCGTATATAACGAGCTTGTTGAAAAGGTTGCAAAGGAGCTTAGCCGCGTAAAGCTCGGCAGATACAAGGATGAGGGCTATGTAATGGGTCCTGTAATAAATAAAAAGGCACGAGACCGTATGATAGAGCTTATAGACGACGCTGTTAAAGGCGGCGCAAAGCTTGTTATGGGCGGCGAGGTTCCCGAAGAATTTAAAGCGGGCAGTTACATCACCCCGGCACTTCTTAAGGATGTAACGGACGGTATGCGCGTATCAACCGAGGAAATCTTCGGACCGATTATTCCCATGCAGTCATTCTCGGATTTTGACGATGTTCTTGAGCGTGCTAATAACACGATGTTCGGACTGTCGGCCTACTTCTTCGGGCATAATTCACGTGAAATTGCAAAGGCGGCAGAAACAATCAGGGCAGGCGAAATATTTGTAAACGGCGGAGTCGGCAGTGAATTTACTCCTCACCCGGGACATAAGCAGTCGGGCGTCGGGTGCGACAAGTCTAAGTGGTCAATGGAAGAATACTACGACTTTAAGCTTATTTCGCTTGTGCCGTGAGGAATTTCCATGGAAAAGAAATTTGATATTATAGGGCTTGCAACACCCGGTCAGGATTTGGTAATAGAGCTTGAAAAAATGCCGCAAACCGTAAGCAGTAAAATGTATGACTGCTGCTTTCAGGGCGGCGGCTGGGTTGCCACCGCACTTTGCGCGGCGGGCAGCCTCGGAATGAGAGCGTCCTTTTGCGGAGTTATAGGCGACGATATATTGGGCAAAATGATTGCCGATGATTTTAAATTCAACAATGTCGATACCTCTCACCTGATTGTTGAAAGGGGTAAGCGCAGTAATTTCTGCGTATGCATTACCGAGCGCGCCGATAAAAACAAAACACTAATAAGCCGTCCCGGCGAATGCCGCGAGGTTGAACCCGATGACATAGATGAGGAATACATCCGCTCTGCACGAATGCTGCACGTCGGCTTTGTAAACGAGGGTATTCGCAAGGCCGCGGATATAATACATACGGCAGGCGGTAAGGTAAGTGTAGACGCGGCATATTACAAGCCCTATGTTTATGAAAATTACGATATTTTCGATATTTTTATAGGCTCGGAGTATTACTTTAACGGACTTTGTGAAGAGCTTGGGTATAATACCGAGAAAAAGCTTTCCGAAAAGGAAATGTTTAATGTTATGAGGTATGTTAAAAGCAAAGGCCCGGAAACGGTTATATTTACCTTCGGATCAGACGGCTGTAAGGGCGTATACGGAGAGAATACATTTTCATTACCCGCAATGGATGTGCCGGTTGTTGATACTACGGGCGCAGGAGATGTTTTTCACGGTGCTTTCGATGCCGCCTATTTAAACGGTATGGATGTTGTGAGCGCGGCAAAATACGCAACGGGCGTTTCATCGATTAAATGTACCGAAATGGGAGGAAGAGCCGGTATACCGGATAAGGAAACTCTTGAAAAATTCCTTAAAACGGGAAAAATCGACCGCAGTAATATTATAAAGCGCGTTGAGCATTATAAACGCGGTATATAGGAGGAAAATATGCTTGATTACAATGTTAAAATAGGTCTTGTGCCGCTACGCAGAGACTGCACGCCGAGACCGGGTATGTTCAACTGGGAGTATGCCGAGGAAAGAGGCAGAAAAACAGTTGATTACATAGAAAAACACTTTGCAAACGAACACGTTTCATTTGTTGACCTTAAGGGCGTTATCGATGTTGAGGTGCTTTGGTCGCTTGACGATGTAGATAAGGTTGCGGAGCATTTTCGTAAAAATAAGGTTGACGCCATATTCCTGATTCCCGCAAATTTCGGAAATGAGGAGGCTGCGGGCGCACTTGCAAAGGCTTACGGAAAGCCTGTGCTTTTATGGGGACCGCAGGACGATACGTTTTACCCCGACGGACTCAGAATGACTGATACGCAGTGCGGCATATTTGCTATGAGCCGTCAGCTTTTAAGAATGAATGTACCGTTTACATATATTGAAAACTGCTATCCCGATGATGACAGACTGAAAAAGGGCTTCGACAGTTTTACACGGGTTGTTTGTGCCGTTAAGAATTTTTGCGGTATGCGTATAGGTCAGGTCGGACTTCGTCCAAAGCCGTTCTGCTCGGTAATATTTAACGAGGGTCAGCTTATGGAGGACTTTGATATTCACGTTATTCCGATCAACCTTGCGGTTATAAGGGATAAATTCAATGCAATCCTCGAAAACAGAAAAGAAGAACTTTTGGCAGGCGCCGAAAAGATCCGTTCTATGTATGATGCAGACGCCGACAGCGAAATGAACATTGAAAAAATGTATGCGTTTGTGCTTATGTATGAGGAGCTTTTCAAGGAATATAAGCTTAATGCGATTTCCGCCGAGTGCTGGACTGCAATGCAGCAGCTTGTGGGCGCTATGCCGTGCGCTTCTTACGGAATACTTGCCGATATGGGATATATCATCGGCTGTGAAAGCGATATGCACGCAACAATGACTCAGGTTTTACTTAAATGCCTTACCTTCGGTGATAAAAAACCGTTTTTGGGCGAGTTTACAACCCGTCATCCCTCAAACAGAAATGCGGAGCTTTTATGGCACTGCGGGCCTTTCGCCTATTCGCTTCACCGTACCGATGAGCCGTGCAAATGTATAAATATGCGCGAGTGGTTCCAAGTGAAAAAAGGCCATTATACGGTTGCCAGAATAGATCAGGATCACGGAAAATATTCCGTAATAGCGGGCGAGTGCGACAGCACGGACGGACCGTATACATTCGGCACATATATGTGGGCGGAATTCGGTAATCTTGACGCTTGGGAGCGCAAAATGGTAGAAGGTCCGTACATTCACCATGTCAGCGAAATTGAAGGTAGTCTTACGGAAGAGATTAAAGAGGTATGTAAATATATACCTGCGTTAAATATTGATAAAGTAGGGGAATAATATGCGTTACGGTTTAAATGAAATTTTGGAATTAGGGGAAAAGGGCGGATTTGCGGTTCCGGCTTTTAATATTTACAATTTTGAGAGCATTTTAGGTGTTATGCATGCGGCCGAGGAAACGGGAGCGCCCGTAATATTTCAGGTTTATACAAGACTTTTAGATACAGGCATAGCAAAATATCTTATGCCGTCAATCAAAGAGGCGGTAAATAATCTTAAAACACCCGCGGCAATTCATCTTGACCACGGCGTAGGCGAGCCGGAGGTTATAAGGGCAATACAATACGGTGCCACAGGCGTTATGATTGACGCGTCAACTTTGCCGTTTGACGAAAATGTTGCAAAAACAAAGGCGGTAGTTGATATAGCAAGCGAGGCCGGAGTAGATGTTGAGGGAGAACTCGGTCATGTAGGCTCTGCCGCCGCAGGCGACGAAACAGGCGCATATACAGAGGTTGCCGCCGCTGCCGAGTTTGTGGAAAAAACGGGTGTTAAGGCACTTGCCGTTATGGTCGGAACAGCACACGGAAAGTATAAAAAAGCGCCTGTGCTGGCGGTAGACAGAATTGCGGAATTGCATGCCGCCACAAAAGCGCATCTTGTTCTTCACGGCGGTTCGGGGGTGCCCGATGACCAAATAAAAGCCGCTGTAAAAGCCGGTATACGCAAAATAAATTATGCAACGGATGTATGCTGTGCTTTTATAGAGGGCTGCAAAAGGCTTGATCCTTACAGCGAACCGCTCGATAAGTATCTTATGCATCCTACCGAGGATGTTAAGAATTTCGCTGCCAACAGAATTAAAGTTCTCGGAGCGGATAAATACGGTAAATAAGTTCATAGGGTTTATAATAATGAAATAATTGATGCAAAGTCGATGCAAAATCATTTCAAATATAATGAAGTCAATAACAGCTTTGCAAAAGACCGAGATAATATTTTTCACTAAAGACGAAAGTTTTTTCGGTATGTTATACCACAAGTAAAGAACGCACACGACAATGGAATAAACTTATTTAATTTTTCCGTTTCTGACTCTCACCGGAATCCCAAATGTAAATTAATGCTTGCTGAACAATTCAAAAGTACCTTAACCAAGCATGTTGGTGTAAACTTTTGAATTGTTCAGGTGCAAGGTTTTTGCGCAATTTTGCGAAAAAACCTTGCACTTTAAAAAGAATCACATTTTGATTCTTTTTAAAATCAGGCGACAATCAATGGATACTGACGGTCAAAACAAAGGTTTTGCCCCATAAAATCGAGATTTTAACTCGATTTTATATAATTGCATTTGTTAATGCAATTATTCAGTAGACATTAAATTAGTATCGGGTGCTCCGGTGAGAGTCTTTTTATTTGGTAAAAAAGTCGGTTTAGCGGAGAACATCGCATTGCACTCCCGGCTGCAGGTCACATCTGACGGCAACGCCGACCCCTGTGAATTTATATTGTTTTGCAGTTTGAAAATTTAATTTTCTCTGAAATACATTAGCAGTATTGTCCATATTTATTAGTATAAAGTGAATTGAATATAACAACATAGAAATGTATAATAAGAAAAGTAAATATATATAAATTGAACACAAAATAGTAAATATAACCAATGAAATGAAGTGATAAATGATTGCAAGCCGATTTTGTAAGATTTTTCGGTAACATAAAAAAGCATTGATTTTTCGCATTTAAAACCAATATAAAAGGAGTTAATGATTATTATGAAAAAAAGAACTGTCAGGCTAATGTCAAAAATAATGTCGGCTGCGTTGCTTGCAACAACATTTGTTACAGGCATGACCGGCTGCGGCGGCTCGGGAAATTCGGGAAACCGTGAGGTTATAAAGTTTTGGGCGAGTGTGAACCAATACACCACCGCGGCAATGAAACAGGTTGTTGACGCATACAATGACGGACAAGGTAAACTGGACGGAGTTACGGTTCAGGTTGACCTTACAAAGAGCGATGCGAGCAGCAATCATTATTCTATTTGCCCGGAAAATGTTAAGAACCAAACCGATATTCTCAGCGTTTCGGATCGCTACATATTTTCCGGTGCAAGCTTTGCTTCAGGCAGTTACTATACCGATTTGTCGTCTATGTATAAAAACGAATCGCTGCGCACAAAAACAAAAGACGGTGAATATGTTTTTGATTTAAATGATTTGGCAGAATCCTCCGTTGACCGTTTCTGCTTTAACCGCGAAACGGGTGAGGCGGGCAATATTGAAACCGGAACGTTATATGCGCTTTCGATAGGAAGCGCCCCGACGGTTCTTTTCTATAACGAGGATTATTTTACCGAAGCGGATATAAACATAATTTCGGTAAAGGAAGATGAACTTGAGGCTTATAACAAAGCTAACAACACATCGTTTGCTCCGAGGGGTTATTGCGAATATACGACCGATGCAACGCCGAAGTCGGGGCTTAAAACCTCAAAGAATTTAGCGGGCGAGACGGTTGTAAAGGTATTCAATAACCTTATACCTATGAACTATATTGAGCTTAATACATTGAGCAAGAACTTTACCAAGACATATACCTCAAGCTCAAAGAGCACATACGGCTTTTTGAATGAATGGTGGTTCTCACATTGCTGGCCTGTTGGCGGCAACTGCGTTGCATGGGATAATGAAAAAAATCAGCACGTTTTCACGCTCGGCGAATCGAATCCCTGCTATTATGTAACAAAGAAGGTTACGATTGACGGAACGGAATACAAGCCCGGCGACGTTCTCGGTTATAATGCAAGAAAATATGTTGCAAGCAACAGCGCGAGCGTTGATATGACGGCGTTGTATAAGCTCCCTTCGCAATATGAGCAGTTCAGAGAATTCTGCGCATTATCGCAGAAGAGCGACGCTAAGATTGACGATTCAACATACGGCTACGGAATATCTCCCGATCCCAATTCATTCAGCAGTTCTTCAAAAATCAAATATTTCACATCCGGTCAGACTGCTATGCTTGTTGAATCATATGAGAATATGAACACTATAGTATCAAGCACAAAGGCTAAAATCAATATTGCCACGCTTTACACCTTCCGCGAGTTTGAGGGCGAGGGGCAGCAGGGCAGCGGTGAGCTTAAGGTTGTCGGCAAAACCTATAACGGAGTTAAATTTACCGGCGAATTAAAGAAGGTAAACGATCAGGAAATAGCCTGTGAATCGGTAGGCTCAAGTGATAATATCGGATATGCGATTCCCGCAAACAGCACACACAAGGAGGCCGCTTTTAAATTCCTGCAGTATCTGATATCAAAAGAAGCACAGAGCGTTATGTCAAAGGCAAACGGCGAAACTCCGACAAACAAGGAAATTGCTTTGAGCAAGGAATTTGCCGAGCAGGACGGAAAGCTTGTTGATAACTATGCGGCGGCAGGTCTTATGTCGATAACCACCAGAATCGGCGACTGGAGCTACCTCGGCGATAAGGAATGGATAACCGACTGGAGTCTTGACTTAAACGGCGACGTTCGTAACGGCGTTATGACGCTTGATAAATTTTTCTTAAAATGGAATCCGAAGGTTAACGGTGAAGAGGACTACAAAAAGAGCCTTTCACAGGATAAATACAAGACTATAAAATGGAAAGGTCTCCAGTAAAACGCGAAAGGAAAAAAGATGAGTGATAATCGCGAGATAAATACATCCGGAGCGGCAATCAAAGCGAAGAAAAGGAAAATTGCTCATGAAGCGATAGCGGCATATATTTTTGTCTCCATTCCGCTTATCGGTTATCTGTTTTTCAATGTTTTTCCGATTGCTATTTCGTTCTGTATGCAGTTCAATTCCATGACGGGACTTGATTTGTCCACAATGAAATGGAACAACTTTGAAAATTTCAAAAGGGTTTTTACCGATAATATGTTCTATAAGTCGATAGGCGTAACATTTTTGCTTTCGCTCAGTCAGCTTATAAGCCTTGCGTTGGCGCTCTTTATATCCGTAATGATTCACAATAAGCCGTTCGGGCATAAGGTCTTTCAGGTGATTTACTTTGTCCCGTATATATGCTCGTCAGTAGCGGTTTCGCTTATGTGGATGTGGATGTTCGACGTTGATACCGGAATTATAAACACCGTTCTTGAAATGATAGGCGGATCGGGTGCGAGAGTTGATTGGTTCGGCAGTACGGCGGCATATCCCATTATGATCATCGTTGCGATAGTATGGCAGGCGCCGGGCTACGGTATTGTAATGTACAGAGCCGCTTTAAATCAGGTAAACCCCTCGTTATACGAGGCGGCGGACGTTGACGGCGCGGGTATATGGACAAAGTTTATAAAAATCACCATGCCCGCAATTGCCCCAACAACCTTCTATCTTCTTATGACGGGTATTATTGCCGGATTGCAGATATTCGATATAGCGAAAATATTTGCAGGCACCTCATGGCTCGGAACAAGCGGACCCGAAAATTCCGGACTTACAACCGTGCTGTATATTTACAACACGTTCCATGATTACGGCGAGCTGCCGCGAGCGAGCGTTATGAGCTGGGCGCTTTTTGTTGTTATATTTATTGTATCTATGATAAACTTCAGATTCAAGAAAAAATGGGTGGACGACTGATGATCGATACAAAATTAAATGTTTCCTTGAGCGGCGGAAAAGCGACGTCGAAAAAAAGCAAAAAAGGTCACAGACTCGGCAGAGCAATTGTCTTTTTGGTTTGCCTGATTTATGCGGCTGTTTTGCTGTTCCCTTTTTATGTAATTTTCATTACGTCGCTGACCCCATTGGTTGAATACGGCAGTTCAAGTACGTTCGTATGGTTTCCGGAAAACATCTCATTCAGTTCGTTTTCCGATATACTCTTCAAGGATCCTATGATTCTTACAATGGGGATGTCCTCGATAGTTGTCGGATTTTTGAATACCGTTTGGTCGTCGGCGCTCCCTTGTGTTGTCGGATTATTTGTATCGGGACTTGCGGCATTTGCCTATTCAAAACTACAATTCAGGGGTAAGGAAAGACTTTTTGTTTTGGAAATTACAACCATGATGATACCGACTGCGACTATGACAATACCGTCGTATGTATTTTACAATGCGTTAGGTTGGGGGCAAAGCTTTTTGCCGCTTATTGTCCCGGGCCTTTTCGGATCTGCAGGGACTATTTTCTTTATGAGAAGCTATATGGCTTCAATTCCGACCGAAACGGTTGAGGCCGCCAAAATAGACGGACTGGGTCCCTTCGGAACCTATTGCAGAGTAGTAGCGCCGCTTGCAAAGCCCGCTTACATAGCGCAGTTTATATTCGGATTTGTAGCAAGCTATAATAACTATACGGGTCCGTTACTTTACCTCTACGGTGATCCGAAAAAATACACGCTGCAATTGGCGCTCGGAAATATACAAAATATGTTCGGTAATCCGAATCAGCAGTGCGCGGCGGCTTTAATAGCAATTCTGCCGTTGCTTATAGTATACATAGTCTTCCAAAGATTCTTTATTGAAGGAATTGCCGTCGGAGGCGGAAAGGAATAGTTGAAATATATGCGCAAAAGCAAAGCTCTCCTGCTGCTGTTACTTGCGGGAATTATGACGGTTACCGGCTGTTCGCACGGCAAGGTTAAGATGTCATATTATGACGAATGTAAATATGAGGATAACGCCGAATATTCCTCTATAAATGAAAATCTGTTTTACAGAAACGAATTGGTTCTTAATAAAACTGTCAGGGGAGCAGATCCGGCGGTTATGCAAATTACCGATCGCAGTGATCCCGATTACGGAAAATTTATTTTGCTTGTAACAACCGGATCATACAGTTTTTCGGCATGGATGAGTTCCGATCTTGCAAATTGGGAATCAATAGGCCCCATCATGCAGGCGGACGACGACAGTACAACGGATAAATCAAAGGTGCTATATGCCGATACTTGGGCGCCCGAAATGATTTATGATAAAGAAAACGGGAAGTATTATCTCTTTTTTAGCGCAACGCCTTGCAATAAAGCAAGCGTTACAAATTATAAAAATGACACGGGAAGCACAACTAACCGCATATTTAATGCCGAATATAAAAATATTCCGTATGTTGCTGTGAGTGATTCGTTCAGAGGACCGTTTGAACTTATAGACCGCGCCGACGAATACAGCTATGCGGACGGTACGAAAATGATGACCGCAGACGGTACGGAAGTAACCAAGGCAGCATCCGCTGCCATTGAGCATAACGAGATAACGGACAATGCTATGGGCTATTCCTATTTTTTGAAATATGCCCTTTTCGATCCGTATAAGATTTGGAACGCAATAGTTAATTCTTCCGATCCTTATGTAAAGGAAATTGCGGAATATGAACCGCAGAAGGTTTTCAGAGGAATAGATTTGCATCCGTTTGTTGCGTCAAACGGCGATAAATATCTATATTTTACCTGCAATAAGGACGGAAGCTACAGCGATAATAACAATACCTATATTATGGGTATAAAAATGAATTCCTGGACAGAACCCGATTACAGCACCCTTTCGCGCCTTACAAGATACGGCTATTATGAAGTGGACGATATTGACGACGGCTCTGACGGAGCAACCTACGAAAAGCAGGACGCCAATATAAACGAGGGTGCATGGATGACCGAGCATAACGGAAAGTATTATTTAACATTTTCCGCCAACGGCTACGGCACCACATATTATAAGGTCATTCAGGCCATATCGGACAGTCCGTTAGGACCGTTTCGCAAATTGACGGAAAACGAGGGCGGCGTGCTCTTGGGCGCGGACTCTATCGATACCATTTCCGGCCCCGGCCACCATGCGTTGGTCGAAGTCGGGAACGAGATGTATATAGTTTACCATAAGCACGACGATCCACTTACCGGCGGGAATGCCAGACACATTGCCATGAACAAGGTTCGGTGGATAACTATCAAGGATAAAAACGGGAACGACCTTGACGTAATGTATACTAACGGTCCTACCGACAGCACCGTTCAACTGTTGCCGGATTTTGCAACCGGATATACTAATGTTGCATCAAAAGCAAAGGTTACTGCCACAAAGCTTTTGAAGGAAAGCAAGGCAGACTATCTTACAGACGGTTACATTCCGATATTGACGGGCGTTAATTCAATATTTATGGATAACTATGTAAAGGCTGCGGAGTTCTCGGGAGAGACTACGGTTACTCTGTCATTTGATGATTACACAATTGTTAAGGGAATAATGATATTTAACTCGGAAACGATAGAAAACGCATTTTATGATATATCCCGTATTGAGTTTAAATACAGCGACAACGGAAAAGAAAAAACAAAGTTTATAAATAATCTCAAATTTGACTGGACCGCAAATTCAAATCAGGGATTTTCCATGAAACCCGCGGGAGCGGCAATAGCCGAATTTAATGAAATAAAAGTTAAGGAAATAAAAATCAAAATCAAGCCTGCCACTGCGGAACAAATCATGACGCACGACGCAACGCGCGAGGCACAGCTTGCAATCGGAGACATTGCGGTTATAGGTAAAGAATAAGGAGGGTGTCCGTATGAAATCAAAAAAAGTTAAATGGATAGCAATCGGATTGGCGGCTTTGATTGTTTTTTCGGCTCTTACGGCAGGCCTTATTATTTTGGCAGGTAAGGCGAATAACGAGGCAGAGTATACCTATGCCGCAGCAGCCGAAAAGCTGCCCGAATACGATACCGATTTATTCAATATAGACGGAAAGCTTGATGAAGAAATATACAACCGTCTTCGCTGGTGGGATGAAAGCTACGCGGAGGGAGAAATGCAAGACCCCGTGAGGGTGAAAGCTACCTCATATCTCGGTAAAAACGGTGTATATTTCGTATTTGACGTTACCGATGATAAGGTATATGTTAATATGAAGCGCGCTTCCTACAATAACAGCGCTGTAACCGTATATGTGGCGGCAGAGGGCACGCACGATTTAAACGATAATGTTTGGGAAATAGATATTCTGCCGAATAATTTTATAAATGCAAAAAGATATATGGGTGGATATTACTATGCCTCAGTAAAGGCTAAGGGCTGGGAAAATCAGCCTTTTGTATGCACAACAACAAAGGGCGGAGATATAAATACCGCCGAATGTACGGGATATATTATGGAAAGCTATTTCCCTTACAGTTATTTGTTTGAGGATGGTAAGATCCCCGAAAATATAAATCTTAATTTCGCATTGGAGCGTTCATACAGCCTTGAAAGCGACAGCAGAGATGTTTATTACAATTTCGGACAGAATGTCATCTCAAATTGGTCATGGAGCGATCCGGGAACATGGTGGGTATTCAATAAAAACGGACTTGATTCCGTAGATCTTGTTTTGGAAACGGGCGAGGGCGGAAGCTTTGAATACCGAAACGACTATATTGCAAGATATCAAACCGAAAAAATAAAAATCACTCCCGATGACGGTTATCGCATAAAATCTCTTACAATGGAGACGAACGGTACAAAAGAAGATGTTACCGACCGAATCACTTGGGAAGACGGTATCAATTATATAAAAGTACGCAATGCCACTGCCGACATTAAGCTGATAGCGGAGTTTGAAAAAATTCCGCAGTCGAGGTTTACGCTGTCGGGCAGAGTTACCCTGAACGGCGGAGCGCTGTCAAACGAAGTGAATTCCGATATAGGATTGAGATTTATAGGCGGCGGTGTGGCGTATACCGGCACGCTTGACAGCCGCAGTTCTTACAGTATTGAGATTCCTGCGGGAAACGGTGTGCTTGAAGTATATTCTCTGAAATATAAGTATGTTGCAAAGCGAATTTCGCTTAACGTTAGCGGAAACAGCAAAAATAACATATTACTCACATCCGAAGATTACGGCAAAAATCGTGTCACATCACTTACCGATGAACAGGTTATGGGAAATAAAGAAGTCCTTTTCAACGGCACGGGTATGGCAGAAAGCATGGCTTCTTCTTTTGCATATGATTTTACGATTAAATATAACGGGAAAATGCTTGAAGAGGATGGAACACCCGTTTCCGATCCGACATTCGGGGAATTTGACCATCAGTATACCGCAATAAATCATAGATTCAACTTTACCGACGCCGATGGCAAGACGATAGATAACAGCGAAATGCTTTTGCAGATTATGAGCTGGGACGGCAACGGTATGTGGATGGCAAAGCTGTGGCTTGACGGCAAATCCGTTACTGCGCGTATAGGTATTGACGAGTTAAGGAAGTTCTGTTCCGATAACGGGGTGCATTTCCGTATTATTTTTGCAGATTCAAAAGCTGTGCTTTATATGGTACGCGACGGCCTGACCTTTAAAATTAAAGAAATCGACGCTACCGCTACTTCCGAGCGTTATCTTAAAACATTGGAGTTCTCTGCGGATCACTGCGTAAACCATTCGATATGGTATGTTAAGGATCATAAGCTGTCGTTCGGAAAAACGCAGTCAAGCTATCCTATAAGTGCTGTTTTGGCAAACGGCGACGGTATTATTGAGTTTAAAACAAAGGGTAAGGACGGTAAAACCGTAAGAACCTCAACAAGCTGGGATACGAGCGATTTTAACGGAACCTTCGGTTGGACGGGCACACTTCGGATTCCGGGAATCATCAAAAACGGTAAAATTCGGTACAGCGAAATGACGACCGGCTACTGGGTTGACACCTCAAAGGACGGAAAAGATTGGTACCAGTTTAACGTTTTCATTACCTGCGACGGAGATAACTATTATGTGACCAAAACAGGTAAAACAACCAAATTACAGCTGTCGGAGGAGCAGATAAAACTACTCGGCACAAGCGGATTGCGCGTAGGCGTATTTGCCAACGGCATAACTGCGTCGTTCTTCGTAGATAACGGAAACGGCGAAATGGAAATATTCGCGGATTTACACGATTACAACAGCAATTCCCTGTGGTTCCCGTGGCCTAATCGGTACAGCGGAGCGTATGTTCTGCACGAGGGCAACTCCGGTCTCGGCAAGGTGATTTCGGAGGGTGCAGAGTTCTATACAGGCCTTTCGGACGATATGACCGCGAAACAGTTTATCGAAAATATCCTCGGTCAAAAGTACCAAAGCGTGCAGTACCTGAATCCCGTGACGAAAAAATTAGCCGCGGGACAGGAAAATTACTTTGTGATGAACCATAACGATATTTCCGAAAATGCGTTTTACGGCTACAATATTAAATCGGACGCCGCGGATAAAAACGGAAATATTAAGAAAACCTCTTCGGTATACTTTAACACAAAGGCATGGTCAAAGAATGCATATTATGCGAATTACGTTAAACTGCGCATAGCAAGCGACAGTGCATATTTCATATGGCAACAGGGAGTGTCGCCTTATGCATCCTCGCAGGCAGTTTATTTCCTGAATAAGAAACAGCTTGCGCTCCTTGCGAAGGGCGGACTTAACGTTTATATCGAGTATAAGAACAATTCGCCCGAAATGAATTTGTATGTTGATGACGGCAACGGAAATATTGTGCTTGCCTCTACATATAAGGAAGAATTGTTCACCGGCAGCACGGGCGTCGGTTATGTTAAAAATCTTATCGGCTACAGTGTGCAGGTTGCAGGAGGAAATGCGTCATTCACAATAGACGCAACAGGCTGTGTGATAAGTGAGAACGGCAGCTTTGCGCAAACGGTTAAATCGCTTTACGGTAAATCGGTAGTAAGCGCGGAAATACAGCCCGATATTCAAAAAATTGATTCCGCCGTTCTTAAAAATGCGGACGGTAAGATAAATAACGATTATTTAGGCTTTAATATCGGCGGTAACTGGTTCGACCGTTTCAATGTTAAGGCGGCAAAGCTTATTGATTCAAACGGCGAAATACTGAAAAATGCAACTGTCCGGCTGGTAGCCAGAATGCAGGGCGACGAGTATTACGGTCAATCGATGGATTTGCACCTTGTTGAGGGCAAAAATGCATATATCGAATATGCGAATTACGGCGGCAACTGGGAAAAATACCGTTACAGCCTTACAGACTCTCAGCTTGCGGCTCTTTCGTCGGGCGAGGGATTAAACATAATCGTCAGTCATAAGGCAAACGAAAAGTCCGTTACTCTGTATGTTGAGGAGGGCTCGGCTCTTGTTCCCTTAAAGACAATGGAATACGGCAAAAACGAGCTTTTGGCAAAGGGTTATATAGCCTCTTATACCGCAGACAGTGGGGCAAGCGTTAACGTCATCGTCGATTGCTACAAATATGCCGACAGCATTACGCTTAAAAATGCCCTTAATAAAATTTACGGCAAGTCATACACGGTGTCGACCGTTGAACCGCTGCGTTATATGGAATGCATAAACGAGGCAAAGAAATTCTCCGGTGAAAGCAAAGAAACGCTGAAAGCGGTGAAGTATACTGCGGCGGCGGATCCGTCGGTATGGCAGGTTGTATTAAAGAGCGACGCCGTGGATAAGAGCGGCAATGTTTTGAAGAACGCCACCGTTCAGACAACCGTTTTCGGAAATAACTACGGCTATCAGTTTGTTGCGGCGCTCAAGCTCACACAAACCGAAAGCGTGCTCACTCTGCAAGAGGGCGAAGCCGGTAATTGGGCGTTACACAGCTATTATATCGGCAAGGCTCAATTGGCACAGCTGTCTTCCGATAAAGGACTTGTGCTTTACATTTTCTATGAAAACGGTGAAATTTCGCTTTATGTTGCCGAAAAAGAGAACACTCTGCTTAAAGCGCTCTCATTCGTTCAAAAGAATATCTCGTTTGACGATACGCGCTTAACATTTGATAAGTCCGAGGCTTCATTAGACGCCGAAATCAGCTGTTACACCTACACAAACGGTTCGCTTAACGATATTTTAAAGGCGGCTTATAACGAGAAACGCATCGTCCGCGAAAAAACCGCGTATGAAAACGGCTTGGTAACGCGGCACGAAATGAACGACCCAACACAAAAGGTTGATGTTGATTACAGTAATCCCGTAGAGGGTAAATGGATTCAGCATTTCACCTTTAAGATCAATCCCGAAACGGACGGTGAAAATATAACTCTAAGCTCCCGTACAAGGCTTTATTCCGACAGCTATTATCAGCAATCGGTTAATTTGAGAATTACCGAGAGCGGCGCATATCTTGATATGCCGGAATACGGCGGTAATTGGGATACATATACCTACCGTTTGAGCGATTCCGAGCTTGAACACCTTTATGACGGCGGTCTGGATATTTATATAACAGGCGGCCGGGATAATACGGTTACGGTTTATTTGGCGGCAGGCAATGAGCTTGTTAAAGTCAAGACGTTTACCTACGGAAAAAATGTCATAAATGCAAAAGGCTATTCCGTAAGCTATTCGGGCAATGATAACGATAAGGTTAATATGACGGCCGAATGCGTTAAGCTTGACGACAGCGTATCAAGCGTGTGGAATGAGTTTTTCGGTAAGGAATATACCGAATCTTCTGCCGTGGGAGTTTACACCTGTTCAAATAAGGTGAGCAAATACACCAAAACCTTTACCGCAGACGATTTTGAGGGCGGAAAAACAAGCGTTTCGGCAGAATATCCGCAAAAGCTGTATAATGATTATTTCTATCGCGTTAATCTTAAAAACAGCGGTATTGACAAAAACGGCAACGTTACCGAAAGCTCAAGAACCACGGTTCAGTATCAGGGCGGAGTAACGGAGTATAAATCGCAGGTGCTTGTCACTTTGTATCTGAACAAGGGCTCCGAAAGCAAGCTTGAATTTGCGCTCGGAGAGAGTCCGTGGACAAAAAATACCGTTGTTCTTTCGGAAAAACAGCTTAAAGCAATAGGCGGCGCGGGACTTGATATTTACTTTACGCACACAGCCGACGCTAAGGATACATTTACGGTTTATACGGCAGACGGCGAGACCTTGCAAAAAATGTTTACCGCTAAGCTGACGGGCGTTGAAAACGGCACTTCCTGTAAATTTATTTATTCAAAAGAAGGCGACGTTTATTCCGCGGTTTCAGGCGAAGCATATGCATACGGCGACACCGATTTGCTAACGGCGCTCAGAACCGCATACGGCAAGAAGTACGCCTTCGCTTTGGAAACCGATTTCAGCAGGCACGCCGAGGTTGAGGGAATAAAATCGTCCTATAAGATCGGGGAGACGGTGTCTTTCACCGTCACTCCCGACAGCGGCTATGAGGTGGCAGAGGTTAAGGTCGGTGAGAATACACTAAATGCCGATAAGGACGGCAAATATACCTTTACATTTACCGACGAATATGCGTCCGGCTGTAAAATCACGGTTTCAACATTAGCGCAGTTTATGTCGCTTGAGGGCAAGAAAAATTCGGGCAATTTCAGCGGCAACACGATTGACGGCAAAAAGCTTAACTCCGTTATGGGAACCGACGGGTACAACTATATTTTCCACAGCAAATTAAAATCCTCCGAGATAAAAGGAGCATTAATAAGCTATACCGGCTGGGGACAAATTCAGGAAACCTGCTACGCACAGCTGCAAAAGGATTCCGACGGATGGTATTTATATCTTAAATATTATAACGAGTGGTATCAATGGCAGGATGTCGGAAAGAAAAAACTGACCGACGTTCAGCTTACGAAAATTCGGGATAACGGGCTTAATATCTTCCTTATTAATTCGTTGGGAACGAAATACTCGCTGTATGTTGAGGGCGACGGAGAAAACGAAGCTGTTCTTGTTGCGGAATTCGTTTCAAAGGTCTCAAATAAGCAGATATATATGGTCGAACACAATATTGACGGGCTTACCACCGTCGGATATTTCTGTGATCCTTACACTTCGGCAGAAGCGGCAATCGGAAATGTGTTAAACAAAAAACAGTAATCAAAGCAAAAAACAACCCCTGCGGCAGAACGAAAACAGTTGCCGCAGGGGTGTTTGTTGTTTTTTTATGATGTGGGCTTTTCGCGATATTCTTTTGGTGACATTCCGGTGCTTTTTTTGAATACACGGCTGAAATAAAGCGGATCGGGGTAGCCAACCTGTTCGGAAATTTGGCTTACCGAAAGATGAGAAGAGATAAGCAGGCTTTTTGCGGATTCGATTCTCAACATTCTCTGATATGCAACGGGAGAAAAGCCTGTTTGTTCCTTGAATAGGTGCATAAAATGGCTGGAGCTTAATTTGCAGGAAATCGCCAAACCGTCTATGTGAATTTTATCGCTGAAATGGGTGGTAATATAGGTCACTGCGTCCTGAACATCGTCACTCGGCAACCGTTGACTGCTTTGCTGTTTCCCCAATGTATATAAAATATATATCAGCTGACCGTTTTCAAGCGAAACCGGTTCACGGCGGTTATGCTCGGCTATGAGGCGCGCGAACATATTTTCAACAATCGGCGAAAACGGAAGCGAATATACCCCGCACTTAATATTTGCGTCTGCCAATATACTTTCAACACCTGTTCCCGAAAAATGCACATAAATTCGCCTTGTATCTGCAAAATCGGTGTAAAGATTCGGGCAATTCGGGGGCAGTAAAACGAAACCCTCGCTTATACGCTTGCTTTCGCCGTTGTAAACCACCTCAAAATCGCCGTTGAGCAGATAGGTTAATTGATAATCAAGTCTGCCTTTAGGGCGGTGACAGGTTATTTCCTTACCGAACGGAGCTTGCACCTTGCAGGAATTTATATGCAAAAAGGAATCGCTTTTTTTATCTCCGGGTTCACGGTTTTTAATCATATAAAGCAATTTTTGCTCACTTCCTTAAAAAAGTCACATATCGCCGCACCGAAATACGGCTATGGATTTTAATTTTAATTTCAGTATATCACACAATATGTATTATTGCAAAAAAAATATATTTTTTTCGTGATATTGTCCATATATTTTACAGCAATAGCTATTCTGTTATTTTCAACAATAATTATACTTATATATAAGCAATGTATGTTTTGTTTGCTTGTAAAGCTTACGGGAAATTCAGAAATTGCATTTATAACCTATGGACGGATGTCCTTAAATTTTCAATAAAAACAGGAGGTTCGATTATGAAAAAAATCAAAAAAGTCCTGGCAGTTTTACTCTCGGCGATGTTGGCGGCGTCGCTTATTCCCCAAGGCGGCATAATGGCGGAGGAGACCGCCGCCGACGGGCTTACGGGAGCGCAGACGGCGGAATTTGTTAAAAATTCCGAGATTGGCAATAAGGAAAACAATTTCAGTAAAACTAATGTTCCCGAAAGCGTCGGAAACGGTACTTACGAAAAGCTTATAGGCAGTAAAAACGGTTATTATTATGTTTTTGAAACCGTTTTTAAAAGCTCGGCAGAGGATATGGCTGCCTTTGCAGGCGGCGATGTGTATCATCCGTATTTGTTAGCCGAATTCCGCGGTTACGGCACGGGCGGCGCAGAACAGTATTTTTTGTGTCTTTATAAGCAGGACGGTAATTGGACTGTCGGTTTTTCAAAGGGAACGGGTCAATATCCTGACAAAAAGCTTGCGTCTTATACTCCAAGCGATGAGCAGCTTGCAAAAATTTCAAGTGACGACGGACTGAAAACCTACCTTACATACAACGGAAATTATACTTATACGGCGTATGTCGAGTGCGGAGGTATTATAGACTGTATAGGCAGCTATAAATCTACTGTAAACAATTGTCAAATTTACGCCGTTTTAAACAGAAAAGAAAGCGGCGTCGGTACATCTGTTGATATGACGACTGTCGGCTATTTCTACGGCACAGGCTATACGGGCGCTGTTGCGGCTCAGGTGTTATTGTCAAATAATGCTCAACCGAATATAAGCTATACAAAATTCAAATCGTATGTCGGCGGAAGCGGCAACAGCGGCGATTTCAGCAATGATGCATATAACGGTACGAAAATAGACAATGCCATGAGAGCGGACGGAGCAAAATTCCTGTTCCATACAAAACTCGAGGCAAGCGCCGATTCGATGACAGCTGCAGAAACAGGTAAGCGGTTTGCGGCGGTTCGGTTTGACGGTTGGGGAAGCAAGGCCGAGCAATATTTTATCAGCCTTTATAAAACCGGAGCTTCCGCTTGGGAAATCAGATATTATTATTCCGGGAATTCGTGGGAGGAATGGCTTGTAAATACATATGTTCTTTCCGATTCACAGATTTCCGATATTCAAAACGGCGGAATTGACGTTTTCCTTATTAAATCCGATAATACCGTATTCAGCGCATTTATTGAACGTGACGGTGTCGCCGATTTAATAGGCTCGGTTGACTCTGCGTCCTCAAAACAGAGTGTCGGCAACCGTAAGGTGTATCAGATATTTCATATTTCCGATAACACGGCTGTAAAAATCGCAACTACCGGTTATTTCTTTACCTCCGATACTATAATTGATTTTGCCGCACAGGGACTGCTCGGTATCGGCGTTACCACCTCAATTACAAAAAGCGGTATTGATACGGTGGTATTAAAGGGCCTTAAGGAAAGCTATAAGGTAGGCGATTCCTGCGAATTTACGGTTGAAAACACCGCTTTTAACCATTCAACGGTTAAAATTAACGGAACGGCCGTAACACCGACGGCTGACGGTGTATACAAATATGCGATTTCAAAGGAAAATACCGAGCAATTCGATATTGCCGTTGATACTCAAACATTTAATACGATATTAAAGTCGGACGGCACTGCTGCGCGGCAAATAGGTGCGGGCACTTGCAGCTTTGCCGATCAAAAGGGTAATTTTATATTCCATACCAAATTTAAATATTCGGATATTTTAAAGGAAGACGGAACCGTTAATTACCTCGAAACCGCAACAATTCTCGGCGGAATTCAGCTTTACGGTTACAGCGCAATAACAAAGAACGCCGTGACATACAGCATTGAAATCAAAGCCGACAGCAGCAGCGTCAGCCTTTTATGTAAGGGCGAGGATGACGGCTGGAAAGAGCATATAAGCGAATTAAGCGAAGCGCAGATTTTAAAAATGGCAAATGACGGGCTTGATATTTATTTCGCTCATAAATCGGCATCACTCACACTTTTCTCCGTATTTTGCGAAACGGCGGAGGATTCCGCGCTTGTGACAAAGGCGGCGGAGTATTGGTCGCCGAGCAAAACAATAAACAATCAGCAGATTCAGTCCTTCAGGCATTCTACCGTTATAAGCGGCGCGACAATGGTAACAACCGGTTATGAATTCCCGGAGGCTCTTGCAGGTTCTACATTGCAGGGAGTATGTGAGGCTTTTGAAAAAGCGACTCGCGCGGATATAACTGTAACAAACAAGCTCGGCGATTCCGAGCTTCCCGAAATCTGCCACTTGGGCGATATTCTTAAATTCAGTGCGGATACCGCCGTGGGAGAATATATAACGGTTAACGGCAGTCTCCTCAACGCCGACAAAGACGGAGCTTATACCTTCCCCGTAGGCAATGCCGAAAACGGAGGAATTACGGTTGACCGCTATTCCTTTACCGCAGAAAGCTTTAACAATTTCATAACGCTTTCTGACAAAAGTACGGTTGAATGTGACGGTGCAAGGGATAATTATATTTACAGAATAAATTATAAGAGCGATTTGAAAACCGTCACGAGCGGCGATAAGGAATTTATAGGCACAACGCTTTACGGATATGCGGAGGTTGAAAAAATTGCCGTATACGATCAAATTGATTTGCGTTTGGTTCTTGATGATTTAAGCAAGCCGCAGCTGCGTCTCAGCCGTTATAAGAGCGGAACAGACGGCGGGTACAGTGAGCAGTATTATCAGCTTGATGAGAATCAAATCGCAAAAATCAAGACGGCAGGACTTAACGCTTATATTGTTCACTGCGGTGAGGACTCGACGGCTTATAAGCTTTATGTTGAGAACGGAACATCGGGTGCTGTAAAAGAATACGGTACGATAACCGCATTCAGCGGAACATACCAGTATAAATATCAGCAAAGGGTTGTTAACGGTACCCACGTTACGGTTGAGGGATTTGAATATCCCGATTTTGCGAATTACGGTATTGCCGCGACAGAACTGTTCTGGTCGGATATCTACGCCGTTAACGGTGACGCAAACGATGACGGAGCTACCGATATCAGAGACCTTGTTACAGCCAAAAAGGCGTTATCGGAAGTTTCGGTCAATCAGCTTAATATCCGTGCCGCCGATCTTGACGGCAACCGCAGGCTTAACGCATCGGATCTTGCGGCTTTGAAAAAGCTTTTGCTTTCGGGGAATGCCGAAAGCTCGGTTCAGCCGCTCGTGTATAATGCGGGAAATGTAAAAAAAAACGGTAAGTTAAGTCTTTCTTCAATTAACAGCGAATTGTTTTACCGTAATTCCGTGGGTCAGTCAACCGTTTACGGCGCAGACCCATCGGTTTTTAAGGCGGCGGACGGCAAATATGTTATGTATGTAACAGGCTCCGGCTCTGCCCAGACTTTTCCGGTTTACACAAGTACCGATTTAGTGAATTGGAAGGAACCGGGAAAGATAGAAATTGTTGATGAAAACGGGAAATCCGCCGCTGTTGCCGTTAATAAGGATATTTGGGCAATGGAAGCGATTTACGAGAAAACAACGAAAAAGTATTATTTGTTTTTCAGCGCCACACCGCAAAAATTTGCGGCGGACGGAAGTAAAGACGTAAAGGTGCCGTATGTTGCTGTCGGTGATTCTTATACGGGCAAATTTAAGCTTATTAATCATTCGGATTATAAATATGCCGACGGTACTGCACTTTCAGGCAAGAACGGCGACGATAATATCGGCTATGCCGAGTATTTAAAATATTCGGTATTTGACCCGTATGAGATTATAACGAAAGCGGTCAGTGCCGGAAAGATTAAAAGCGCGGGTAAGCAGCAGATAAAGGCGATTGACTTTCATCCCTTTGTTGATACCGACGGCGGCAAATATCTTTACTTTTCACTCTATGTTGATTCGGGATCAATAATAGCCGGAATTAAGATGAACGATTGGGAAATGCCAGATTACGGCACATTGGCCTTTTTGACCGAGAACAGAGCCGTTTCATACGAAAGAAATAACATTAACGAAGGCCCCTGGATGACAGAGCATAACGGTAAATATTATCTCACTCTTTCGGTAAACGGCTATGACGCGGATAACTATAAGGTAATTCAGGCTGTGAGCGATAAACCTCTCGGCAGTTTTAAAAAATTATCTGCCGAAGAGGGCGGCGTTCTTCTCGGTGCGGACAGAATAGGCGAAATATCAGGCACAGGTCATCATTCATTTATTGAGGAAAACGGCGATATGTACATAATATACCATGTGCATGACGATCCTGCAACCCCTTCCTACAAGCGCCATATAGCTATGGATAAAATCGAATGGGTGACAAATTCGACGGGCGAAACGGTTATGTATGCCAACGGTCCGACACTTAATTCTTTGCAGGCTTTACCGTCATTTATAAGCGGATATTCAAATATTGCGCCCGACGCGGAGGTTTCCGCCGTAAATATAAAAACGGGCAGCTCCGTATCGGCTTTGACGGATAAGCTTATAAACAGTAAGGGCAGTACTTGGCAGAGTGCAAGCGGCGGCGCAAATTCTTTCTTTAACGATTATGTTTCACCCGACGCGGTATTTTCAGGTGAAACAACTATAAATATGACCTTTAAAAAGGCAAGAACCGTCAGGGCGATTATGGTATATAACGCTGCCTCTGCGGCGGTTGCGTTTGATGCGGTTAAACATATTGAATTTACCTGTGCGGACGGCACTGTAAAGTATATTGATAACCTTGCGTTTGACGCGGAAACCGGCACATATACTCTTGCGGCTTATCAAGGCGAAACAACAGGCGATGAGAAGTTTATCTGCGGTGCGTCTGCCGCCGATTTTTCGGAGCTGCAGGTCACTTCCGTTAAAATTACGGTGGCTCCCGGCGCGGATAAAGCAGAGGTCGGAATCGGAGAAATAGTCCTTTTTGGAAAATAATTATAATGCCGATTGACTGCATTTATTATTACCGTTAAAATAAATCCGTCGGATTATTAACTCGACGGATTTATTTGCGAAGAATTATACATACTTCGACAAAAAATGCGAGATATATTATTTTAACGGCTACATATGGTATAGGAGAATATTTATGCTTGAAAATTTACAGGCAAAAAATCCAAATATAGAAGTTTTAAGTGTTTTTTCGGAAAAATACAAAAAATTCGGCAGAGTTCTGACGATGCCGGACGCTATTCGTGATGAAATTATTGAGGCGGCGGAAAAGATGCCGGTTCCTGATTGGGTAAGCTATACAGCCGAAAACGACGAATTTAAAAGCCTTGCTGCATCGGAATATATTAAGAACAAGCTGTTTGGTACATTGCCTACCCAAGTTGGTTATTGCTGCGGTCATAATTCCCTGCTTAATGCAACTGAATGGCATACCTCAAGTGAAATAAATATAGCGGTTACTCCGTTGGTTTTGATTTTGGGACACAGATGGGATATTGAAAACGGAAAAATCGATTCTTCAAAATTCAAAGCGTTCTATTTACCGAAAGGCACAGTAACCGAGGTTTATGCCACAACACTCCACTATACTCCGTGTCAGACGGCGGACAGCGGTTTCGGTTGTATAGTAGCGCTTACTGAGGGAACAAATACCCCTCTTGATACTGAAAGCAACGACAAATTATTAACAGCTAAAAATAAATGGCTTTTGGCACATACAGAAAATGCCGCAAAAATAAAGCAGGGTGCTTATACCGGAATAATGGGTAAAAACATAAATATACATTATTGATAATTTTAAAATTTCCGAAAGGGCGATCTATTTTGCGAAAAGAAATAATATTAAACGACGGTTGGAGATTTCACAAGGGGGATATAGCCGAGCCTATATCTAAAGATAAGGGCTTTATATACTGCCAAAGCAAAACCGAGCGTAAGCTTTCAGGCCCCGCCGCATATAATTATTCCGATACACCCGATCAGTTCTACGGATATATAATGAACCCTGAAAAATGGGAATGGGTAGATCTTCCGCACGATTACGTTGTATATCAGGATAACGATGAAAACGAAAACTGCGCTTTAGGATATTTGCACTACGATAACGCATGGCGGAGAGGATGGGATTCGAACCCATGTGCGATTGCTCGCAAACTGATTTCGAGTCTTTTAGTCATCTTACCAAGAGCAGATAGTTTTATGTCACTTTCAGGTTGTTTTGTGCGAGGGGAAAACCGCATAAAATCAGGCTTTTTAGCCTATAAACCCTTGTCTCACCTGCGTTTTCGGAATGTGGGTTCAAATCGGCATTTTCGCCGATTTTGGGGAGAAAACAGGGAAGACAGGGGAGAAAAAAACGGAAGAAGGCAATACAAAAATTTATACACCGCAGAACAGAGCTTCAAACCGACAAAATCTATGTTCGAGGTGTATCAAATGAAAAATCTACTGATTGATTGGAACAGTATTCCCGATGTGATGAACAAAGACCAGTTTTACCGTCTTTGTCATATCAGTAAGTCAACCGCCCTGCATCTGCTTAAAAGCGGTAAAGTTCCTTGCGAGTGGTCAGGCAAGAAAACACGCTGTTACAAAATCAAAAAAGAAGATGTGAAAGCGTATCTTGAGGAGCGAGCCGTTTTCCCGGAGCTTTATTCCGCACCGAGGGGATGGTACGGCAGTCATTATGTGGCAAGGCTGTCGGCAGAGCTACCTGAAGAAGTGCTCGCCAAAATGCACGACTATTACACCAAACTTCTTGAAAAATATAAGGATGTGGTGACTGTGCAGGAGGTTGCTGCCCTGACGGGTTATAGCAAAACAACAATCAATAATTGGTGTAATAAAGGGGCGCTGAAATCCTTCCGCAAACAGCAGATATTTTACATACCGAAAATCTTTCTTGTAGAGTTTTTCTGCTCGTTGACTTTTCGCTCCATTACACGCAAAAGTCTGTGGCATATTCAAACGCTGAATGATTTTCAAAGAAAACTGAACAATAAGAAATAATGTGCGATTTAAAATTTCGCACCCTCGCACCTGCCTTTTGTTTTTGCTACACTATTAGCAGAAAGGCAGGTGCATTTTTATGGAAAACTTTATTGAGCAGTTTTATTACGGTAATATTGAGCCGCAGGCACGAAGCACACGGGCAAACAAGGCAATATCAACCGAAATGCAGACTCTCAGCGATGCTGAGGAATTTTTAACGGAAAAGCTGACCGATGAAAACAAAAGCAAATTCCTTGACTATGTTAATGCGTGGAGCGTGATAAACGGTGAATCCAATCTCGACAGCTTTATTACGGGCTTTCGTCTCGGCGCAAGATTCACCGCAGATACTTTTATGAGCAACGAAGCGCCGTTTGAAGAATATTGCGGAGGAAAAGAATATGAAATCATTATTTGAACAAAACGGCGGCACTTGCACAATGCAGGGCGATTACAGATTACCTGATGTTACACTACCACCCGAAGAAGAACGCCCAATCGGCATATGGGGACAGCGTAGACTTCGTTACCTGAAGCAACACCATAAGGTGCTGTATTACAACCTGCTCACTTCCGGCAAGCTTCATTCCGACCTTGCCGATACTGAAAAACAGGCGCAGGCTCTTTTTTCTCGGCTGGTAAAGGAACTCGTCGAAAAAGAAGGCGTAACCGAACAACTCAAAGCCACCGACCAAATGAATTGGGTGCAGAAGATGAATAATATTCGCAACAGAGCGATGGAGATTGTGAATGCAAAAATTATTTTTGTTAGATAAAGTGTATAATATTTCTAACGAGATTTTTAAGTGAATGCCTGTAAAACGAATGTCAAGTATGGTTATTTAATCGTACTTGACATTTTTCTTTCTACTTACAAGTTAAAAAACCTTATAAATACCGAATAAATCTGCAAAGAACATTGAAAATATCGTCGAATTGTGATAAGATATATTCGTGAAATTATATTTTTCTGAAGGTGAGGTCTGAAAATGGATACAGCAACCGAGCGTTGGTGCTCAATGAAAGAAATAATGGAGCACTTAGGTGTAAGCCGAGATACGGTATTAGCGTGGATAGAAAATAAAAATATGCCTGCAACAAAAATGGGCAGACTTTGGAAATTCAAAATCAGCGAAGTAGATGCTTGGGCAAAATCAGGCGGAGCTTCCGAGTAAGTGAGTGATATATATGGATAATCACACACCCGAACAACGAAGAAAAAATATGCAAGCCGTTAAGAACAAAGATTCTAAAATTGAAATAATGCTGCGTAAAGAACTTTGGAGCAGAGGGTTTCGTTATCAAAAAAACAGTTCAAAAGTATACGGCAAGCCTGACATAGTTTTTATCGGTAAAAAAGTGGCTGTGTTTTGCGACAGTGAATTTTGGCACGGTTATGATTGGGAAAATAAAAAGAACGAGATAAAATCAAAAAGAGAATTTTGGATACCTAAAATCGAACGAAATATGCAAAGAGATATTGAAGTAACCGAAAAACTTCAATCCGAAAACTGGATAGTCTTGCGCTTTTGGGGTAACAAAATTAAAAAGGACTTAACTGAATGTGCAGATACAATCGAAAGGACGATTAAACAAAGATGAATCAATTGAAATCTATTGACTTATTTGCCGGTATCGGCGGAATTCGACTCGGGTTTGACCGAGCTTTCGGAAAAGATATAGAAACAGTATTTGTAAGCGAATGGGATGAATACGCTCAAAAAACATATAAAGCAAATTTTAACGATGATTTTGAAATTGCAGGCGATATTACAAAAATAAGCGAAGCGGATATACCTGCGTTTGATATATGCTTAGCAGGCTTTCCTTGTCAGGCCTTTAGTCTTGCGGGTCAACGAAAAGGATTTGAAGATAATTATAAAGGTTTGTGCCGAGGTACATTATTTCAGGATGTTGCGAGAATTTGCGAATATCATAAGCCTAAAGTTATTTTTTGTGAAAATGTAAAAGGGTTGGTTATTCACGACAGAGGTCGCACATTTAAAATTATTTGCAAAACATTTGAAGAACTCGGGTATAAGGTTTTTCACGAAGTGTTGAACAGTAAGAACTTCGGTGTTCCTCAAAACCGAGAGCGCATCTATATTGTTGCCTTCAGGAATGACATTGCTCCGAAGGAATTCATTTTCCCGAAAGCAACGGATGATACCAAACGAATTAAAGATATAATCGAAAAAGAAGCTGTGCCAGCAAAATATTATTTAAGTGATGTTTATGTGGAAACGCTGAGAAAACATAAAGCTCGCCACGAGGCAAAGGGTAACGGATTTGGATATGAAATTCGTGAATGGAACGGTATCGCCGGTGCAATTGTTTGCGGCGGAATGGGCAGAGAACGCAACTTGCTTATAGATAAGCGCCAAACGAACCTTGTCCCTACAACACATATTAAAGGCGAAATAAATAAAGAAGGTATCCGCAAAATGACTCCACGTGAATGGGCTCGCTTGCAGGGATTTCCCGATACATTTAATCTTCCTCTTGCGGATGTCCACCTCTATAAACAATTCGGAAACAGCGTAACTGTAAATGTTATCGAAGCAATAGCTAAAAAAATAAAGGAGGTAATTGATAATGCTTAAAGGTAATAAAGGCGAATGGTCTGAAATATATGCTTTTTGTTATTTGTTGAACAACGGTATATTAAAAGCTGCCGATAAAGACTTAAATCCGACAACGGTATATTTTCCGATATTGAAAATTCTGCGTGAAGAAGTGGCAGGTACAATTCTGAATTATGTTCCTTGCAATGCAGATTGGAATTCTGTCAAAATATTTGACGGAGATACATTGCTCAAAACTGTAAGTAAAGATGAATTCGAACATATTGTTGCGGAATTGTTAGAAAAAATCCCGACTGGAGAACGTGCATTTGAAATTCCCGAAGTAAATGATTTCTTCGGTTCTATTTTCGTTAATAAATTAAAAGCTGATTCTGCACATAAACAAGATATAGACATTCAAATACACGATATTCACACTGGTATATCCCCTGTATGCGGTTTTTCAATAAAGAGTTATCTCGGCGCAAAACCGACTTTGATTAATCCGGGAAAGAACACAAATATTATATATAATATAATCGGGTGCACCAACGAGCTTGCAGAAAATGTCAACGAAATTGCAACTCGAACAAAAATCATAGACAGAGTCGGCGAATTGGTTAATCACGAATGTACTTTTGAATTTGACAGTATGACATCTGCACAATTTCAAGAAAATCTTCAGTTCATTGATTCGCAAATGCCTGTCATATTAGCCAATGCGCTGCTCATCACATACAGAGATAACATTAAAAAGTTATCTGATGTAATAGAACAGCTAAAAACAGAAAACCCCTTAAATTTTGCAAACACAAATATGTACGAATACAAGTTCAAAAAATTCCTTTGTGCAGCTGCTCTCGGTATGACTCCCGAAAAACATTGGGAAGGCGAAGAAGATGCTAACGGCGGATATATTGTCGTAAAACAAGACGGCAGCGTTGTATGTTACCACATTTATAATCGTACCGATTTTGAACAATACTTATATGATTATACCTGCTTTGACAGCCCAAGCACTACTCGTTATGAATATGCTCAAGTCTACAATGAAAATAACACTTTTAAAATCAAATTCAATTTACAGGTAAGATTCAGATAGGAAATGTTTTGTTATGATTTTAGATGATTTTTCCTCTTGGATGAACGCAAACAGTAAATTATCCGACAGCTCTGTTTAATATAAGCGAGCACTTAATACAATTTCAAATGAAATGCAGGAAATTAAAATTATCCACAAAAGTTTGCTTAATATGAGCTTAACGGAATTGGATGTTGCCGTATTCATAATTTTAAACAATCCACAATTTATTGCTAAAAATCAAAAAGGCAATCATATGTACAGTAATGCATTAAAGCAATACAGATTATTTGCCTTAGATTGTTTTGAGAACGAAGCTGATGAATTGGCTTTAGCTGACGAAATTAAAAAGAGTAATTTGCCGCAAACGGAAAAAGAAGCTTTAGTAAAAGCTCGAATCGGTCAAGGTGCTTATCGAGAAGAATTGATAAAGAAGTATAACTCAAAATGTGTAATGACTGGCATTGATAACAGAAAACTCCTGATTGCCAGTCACATAAAGCCTTGGTCTATATCTACTAATGCAGAACGAATTGATGTAAATAACGGTCTGCTCCTATGTGCCAATATGGACAAGCTTTTTGACAGCGGTCTTATTACATTTGAAAACGACGGTCGATTGCATATTTCATCTTTTTTAGGAAAAGAAAATGAACACAGATTACATATTGAGCCGAATATGAGTTTTGATTTAAAAACCACAACCTAAATGAATAATTATCTCGAATATCACAGAGATGTGTTGTATGTCAAATAACAAAATTTTGATAGGAGTATTTTAAATGTCTGTTTTAAAAGTCGGTAGCTTGTTTTCGGGCATCGGCGGAATAGATTTAGGTTTTCAACAAGCAGGATTTGAAATCGCCTTTGCGAACGAAATAGATAAAGACGCTTGTAAAACATACAGATATAATTTTGATAACTGTAACCTAATCGAAGGCGATGTTAGGGATATTGATGTTAATAGCTTGCCGTATGTTGATGTACTGACAGCAGGTTTTCCCTGCCAACCGTTTTCTGTTTGCGGTAATCAAAAAGGCTTTTCGGATAAACGAGGTAATCTGTTTTTTGAAATAATGCGTATAGCCGATTCATTGCAATGTCCTGTTATATTTTTAGAGAATGTCGCAAATCTTACGGAACACGACAACGGAAAAACATTTAATGTAATTCATAATGAACTGGCAAGAAGAGATTATTTCATCAGATATATAATCGCAGATGCTTGTAATTACGGCATTCCGCAACATAGAACGAGAACATATATCGTAGCTTTTAAATCGCAAGTAGCTTGTGAAAATTTCAAATTCCCCGATGAATGCGAATTAAAGAAGCGTATATTCGATATTATAGATAAAACTGTAAAAGCTGATGATTCGTATTATCTTGCACCTGAGTCTTCACAGTATAAAAGACTCGACAAGGCAATAACCGATTCCGAGCAAATATATCGTTTTTCGGATTATGGAATTCAATCGAGTAAAGACGGGATTTCTTTTACACTAAAAGCTAATATGGGCACTTGGTATAACCGTGTTCCCTTTATAAGAGATGATTTTGGAATACGAAAAATAACACCGTATGAATGTTTAGTGTTGCAAGGGTTTCCTAAAGAATATAGCTTCCCTGATATACCAATTACCAGTGCCTATAAGCAATGCGGGAATACGGTTTGTGTTCCGTTTATTTACAAGATAGCTTATGCAATAAACATTACAGTTATATGATGATTTGTGAGGGGTTGATATTTTTGATAAATATAGACAAAGCAAATGTGATAGCATACATAAATAAGAAAACAGAAAATGAAAACTTTGATGTTAAACGTTGTTATTATCACCAAAAGAAAAAATATGATTTAATCAAGGATGTTTTAGCTTTTGCCAATTCTTCTTCAGCGGGAGAAAAATATATTGTATTTAATATCGATAACGACAATTTTCAACTGTGCGAAATGGATATGTCCACTTTACCAGATGTTTCAGATATAAATACTTTGCTTCGAGAATACTGTGAGCCTACTATAAATATAGAATTAAACAAATTTAATTATAATGGCGGACAAGTTGCTTACTTAAAAATATGTAAAAGCAATTTAGACTTTCCGTATATGTTAAAAAAGGATTATATGATTGACGGCAAAGCAAAGCTGCACCAAGGGCAAATATATATTCGCCGTGGGGCAACAAATTTTATAGCCAATCGTGCCGATATAGATATATTGATTGATATGAGGGTTAGTAAAACATTAAAAATCGAAGTGCAATCGATAGATAAAAAACAGATCATTGTCGATAAACAGATTAAATCAATGTATTCAAGTTCATTCATATTCACAAATGCAGCTAAAACAAATGTTTTAGTAAAGAGAGCATATATCAAATTGGAAACATTAAAAAGTGTATTTTCTATTGACGTTTCTTTTATCTCAGGCTTAAATACACAGTCTTTTAATTCTCAAGAATTGTTACATATCGCTCCATTTGATATTTCATCGAATACGACTATCCAAAAAAACATCTACTTTACAATAAGCCCAGAATGTATAAATATTTTAAAGCAGAGTGAAGAAATGAAAGCCACATTAATATTTGTGGACGTAAATAATAATGAGATTATTTCAAATACCGAATTGTGGAGTATAGAGAGTAATTAAAATGAAAGGAGGCCTTAGCATGAATTATTCACCTTTAAGATATCCAGGAGGTAAAAATAAGATTTCCCCTTTTGTGAAGCTAATAATTGATAAAAGTGGATTGACAAATATAACATATGTTGAACCTTTTGCAGGAGGTGCTGGGGTCGCTCTTTCTTTACTGTTTTCTGGTACTGTTAATCATATTGTCATAAACGACTATGATAAATGCATTTATTCCGTATGGAGGGCAATTCTAAATGATACAAATGAATTTATAAAGTTAATCAAAGATACAGATGTTACAATAGAAGAGTGGCACAGGCAAAAGGATATTTATTTGACACAAAACAATAAATACTCATTAGAATTAGCCTTTGCAACATTTTTTTTAAATAGAACTAACCGTTCTGGAATCCTCAAAGCCGGACCTATCGGAGGATTTAATCAAAATGGAAATTACCTAATCGATGCAAGGTTTAATAAAGAGAATTTAATTCAGCGTATTTTTGATATTGCGGATAAGAAAAATCAGATATCACTATTTAATAAAGATATTCGTTCATTTTTCAAGTCATATTTGCCTAAATATGAAAATGTGTTTTTATATTTGGATCCCCCTTACTATAAAAAAGGACAAGAATTATATAAAAACTTTTTTACAGATAAAGATCATCAAGAAATTGCAGAATGCGTTAAGCAACTTACTTGTAATTGGATTATAACATACGACAATACTGCCGAAATCACAAAACTATATGAAGAACAACAATGTGGATTTTTTGATTTATCATATAGTTTGGCAAACAATTTAAGAGCCTCGGAGCTTATTGTTTTAAGCAATGACACTTTATGGCCAACCGAAGCTGAATTAGCTGAAAATGACATTAATATAAACTTAAGGAGGATGTAGTATGTTAAACACAAAGCAATTTGATAAAGATGAACTTTTAACGCTTGTACAAAGTGATAATTTTGTTGGATGGGTATATTCCATAGATTATGAAAAGGCACTGATAATAACTAATGATAAATGGAAAAGCGATGTTAAAGGTATTCCACATAATAGTTTTTTGTTAGCCGCCTCTTTTGATCCCAATAATTATGGTGATACTGATGAAATTGACAAAGAAGTTGTTTTGTTAAGAGTTATTGGATCGTGTAAATTACCGCAAGACGATGATATGATCAAAACAAAAATAGATAATTATCAAAACAAAACCGGTGTTTATACAGCTGAAAACGATGAGTTTGATAAAATAACGCGAAACAAGCTTCAATTTAGCGGATTAGAATGTAGAGTTTTGGGTACTTTTTATATGAAAAATAATCAGCTAAATTTGGGTAGTGACATTGAATCTTTTTCGGCATCTTTACAAACAAGAGTGTATGCTCCTAAGAAGGATGCACTCGGTAAAATTGTAAATTTTGTTGACCCCATAAGGAAGAATAAATCCATAGAAGACTTTAAGTTGTTGGGAATTGATGGAACCGTCGAGCCTTTTCCCATTGGAACGGTTAGATACACTTCTACTGATAGAATGCATAGAGCCACGGAACAAGATAAAGTACCGTTTTGTATACAACCAGCCGATTTTCTTGCAAGAAGAACGGCCGTGCTTGGTATGACCAGAACAGGTAAATCAAATATGATTAAGCAAACTGTTTCAGTCGTAAAAAAGATATCTGATGAAAATAAATTAAAAATAGGACAACTTGTTTTTGATATCAACGGTGAATATGCAAATGCCAACAACCAAGACAACGGTTCAATTTCAGATATTTTTAAAGATGATTGTGTAAAATATCGAATGGTTTCCACAAATGGATTTAAGCCATTGTTAAACAATTTTTATGAAGAAATACAAGATGGATTATTTACAATCCAAAGTCTTATCAAAGAACGTGGCGAAAAGGCCATTGATATTGACACATTTTCAAATATGTCTTTAGAAAAGCCAGACGAAGAATCAATTGGAGATTTAAAAAGATGGACAGTTAAAGTTGCTTTATACAAAACGCTTTTATATAGAGCAGGATATACATTTAAGGGTAACTTTAATGTAAAGTTTGAGGCTAACAAAAAAATCAGAGAAGCAGTGGATGCCGTTTTACAAGCGGATGACGATGATCAAGATGCGTTAAACCCTGCGGATGGATTTGATTTTACGACATCTGAAAAGTGGTTTCTTGCTGCAAGAAGTGCGAATAAGAAATCTCCGCTAAAATCATCAGGCGGTGGTGATTGGTTGGACAGCGAGTGTATCTCAATGCTAAATCTTTTGGCTATGAAAAATGCAAATGATACTTTTATAAAAGGTTATCGTACGGTTGCAATTGCTCGAGATTATCACTCACCACAAAGAAACAGTGAAGTTTGCAATGAAATCTATAATAGTCTGATAGAGGGCAAAATTGTCATATTAGATTTATCTGTAGGAAATGCATTGTTAAGAGAACGCATTAGTAAAAAGATTGCTTCTTACATTTTTAACTCATCTATGGGAGTATTTACAGAAGGAAAAACGCCTTCAAATATTGTTATTTATATTGAAGAAGCTCACAATTTAATAGGAAAAGGAATGGATCTGACAGAAACTTGGCCGAGATTAGCAAAAGAAGGTGCAAAATACAAAATTGCTCTTGTATATGCAACTCAAGAGGTTTCTTCTGTGCATAAGAATATTCTTGCTAATACTGAGAATTGGTTTGTATCTCATTTAAATAGTGATACTGAAATTAGGGAATTAGCTCATTTTTATGATTTCTCGGATTTCAGCGAATCGCTTCTCCGAGCGCAAGATGTTGGTTTTACAAGGGTAAAAACATTATCAAGCCCCTATGTTGTTCCCGTGCAAATAGATAAATTTGATCCGGCAACTTTTATGAATAGTGGTGAATAATATGAGTGATTATAATAATGCAGATAAAACTACTCATTTTGAAATTGTAAATAATCCCGATATTCAATTGTTCCTGAGCAATTGCAAATATTTTAATGAACCAACCGGAGAAGAAGCAAAAGAGGTTGCTTCTCTGTTTTCAAAAATATCCCTTCAAGATGAAGTATTACCCAATAATATTATCGCGATAGACGGAAGCTCATATGAGTCAAGCATCAATGATAATCTTCCTTTTACAAGAGTAGGTTATGTAAAAATAGGTAATATTCTAATCCGTCGAGATAAGTTTAATTCCTTAGGAAAAGAAAAGTTTATTGACCCCTTTAAAGTAGCAGAAGTTGAACAGCAAAATTCATCGACAATTTTTGCTTTTCCCGGTTCAAATATGCAATATAAAGAACAAACAAACACAAGAGATGGTTTTAGACTTGCTTTGGATAATTATATGCATATGTATCGTAGTGATGAAAGTGATTATAAAACAAGTCTCAGAAGCACTTTGTTTGAATTGGCAAAGTATCGTTCAAAAGATAAAAGCTCTTTGGATAATCAAAGTATCGTACTTCATGCTTGTCCATCGTGCAAAGCAGAAAACATTCCAGTATTTAATGTAGAAGAACAGCAATTGTGCCCTAAATGCGGAAAAGCTATATATCCTTCAGATTGCTTAAGAATATGGGAAAATGTTGAGGATGGCACTTCCATTCAATCTGCATTAACCAGATTTACAAATGTAATTGAACATATATTTGTAGTACATTTTATCAGAGATATTATTAATCGTTCACCAAATGCTTTTGTTGAAACATTATCTAATATCGCCTTTTTTGTAGATGGACCATTGGCCATTTATGGTAATCCAGCTATGTTACATAGTGCAATTATGAAATACCTGTATGAGATTAATGAAATAATGATAGAGAATGGTAAAAATCCCATATTAATAATTGGAAATGTAAGAAGCAATGAAGTTGTTAATTATTTCAAATTTATTGATTCTGAAATTGTTCCAGAGACAATTTTGTGTTTGTCAGATGAAATTAGAAATAAATACGTTGATTGTAATAAAACTCCCTCGGCATCAACATTTGGAAGCGAGACATATTATGGACAAGATTTTGTTTATAAATCAAAAAGCGGAAAATTATTTATGTTTGATTTACCCTATCCATATAGAGATAAAACAAACCTACAAGCGTTCATTAAGGATAAATCAACGTTAACGAATTATATAAATCTAAATAAGGCAATTCTTTTATTGGAAGAATTCAAGTGCGATTTATACAGCAACACAGTTATTCCAGTAGCTTTAGCAAGAAAACATACTGTTATTAGTCTGAAGCCGGGAAGTAAAATTCTTGATTTATTGACAAAAAGCAATTTGTAAAATTTTAATTTAGTTGATGCGTTTTTTATCGCACATTTGACACCCATTTCTAAACCGAGTATCATACTTAATAACTTACCGAAGGAGGGCAAGAAAGATGTTAAGCCATATTACAAGAAAAATAAATATTAAAACGATTGAATTGTCCTCTGTGCAGTTCGGGTTAAAAGTGCATACTTATTTGAAATGCGTTCAGATGAAACGAATACGGTAACTACCGCTATAATTTCGTGCAGAGCTGTTGTATTTCAATGGCTCTGCTTTTTTAATTTTAGGAGATGATATTAAAATGATTTACTTTACTGCGGATACGCATTTCGGACACAAAAATGTTATCCGATTTTGCGACCGTCCGTTTGCTTCTGCCGAGGAAATGGACGAAGTAATGATTAAAAACTGGAACAGCCGAGTTCGTGGCAAAGATATTGTTTATATACTCGGAGATATGTTTTTTCGGTCGGTAAATGCCGAGGAAATATTAAAGCGACTCAAGGGTAAAAAGCGCCTGATTGTCGGAAATCACGACGGTTCGTGGATGACAAAATTAGACGCTTCAAAATATTTTGTCAGCATTGATAAGTTTCTCGAAGTATCCGACGGACTGCACGCTATGACGATGTGCCACTACCCCCTGCTAAGCTGGAATCACGCTATGCGAACCTTTATGATTCACGGACATATTCATAACGACACAAAAGCGGATTTTTGGCCGCTTATCGCAGCCCGTGACAATGTTTTGAATGCCGGAGCGGATATTAACGATTTTATGCCCGTAACCTTTGATGAAATGCTCGAAAACAACCGTCGATTTAAAACTAATACCATAACGGAGGAAAAATAAATGTTTTATATAACAGGAGATACACACGGCGATTTCAGCCGATATATTGAGTTTGCGGCACGAATGGAGCCGACTGAAAAGGATACAATGATTGTGCTAGGCGACGCAGGACTGAATTACTACGGAAATGAACAAGATGAAGCTCGCAAGAACTTTGTAAACAGTTTTTCGTTTACTACTTTTTGCATTCACGGAAATCACGAAATGCGACCGACGGATATTTCAACTTACAAGACAAAGGAGTATTGCGGCGGAACTGTTTGGTACGAAGATGAATACCCGAATATTCTTTTTGCAAAGGACGGAGAAATTTATGATTTCAATGGATATTCCTGTATTGCAATCGGCGGCGCATACAGTGTAGACAAGTTCTATCGTCTTGCACGAGGCTGGATGTGGTTTGAAAACGAGCAACCGTCCGAAGAAACAAAATCGTATGTTGAACAGCAACTGCAAAATCGAGAAAACAAGATTGATATTGTACTGTCACATACTTGTCCTGTAAAATACGAGCCAACAGAAGTTTTTATTCAGGGACTTGACCAAAGTACCGTTGATAAAAGTACGGAAGAATGGCTTGGGCAGATTGAAGAAAAACTTGAGTATAAACATTGGTACTGCGGACATTATCACACAGCAAAGAAAATTGATAAAATGCAATTTATGTTTGAAGATATAGATGTGCTGAAAGGAAAATAAGCAAACGAAAGGTCGTGCCAAACGGTACGACCTTTAATTTTTTTATGCGCCAAAGTATCAATTTGATACTTTGAGATTGATTTTTGATACTTTGGAAATTATTCTCACCACATAAATACGATTTTAATATTTCCGTCCAAAGTGCCAAATTGGCACTTTGGAGATTGTAAGTGGCACTTTAGAAAATATCAAATCTTTTTCTTATAAAACTCTTTCAAATATTCAATAGCAATAGACACAACCAATCAAATACAGAATTTCTTCGTATGCGGCAAGTGCATCGTCAAAATTTGTAGCAACCTCTTCAATGTGACACTACTCGCCTGCCTGATGCCTTTTAATGTCATCTGCGTCTTGCAAACGACGGAACGAAACGAGGATGATTTATGCGGTTATATTCTTTGTTGTAAGTGGCAAAAAGAGATTTAAGAGGTACGATATGCACATTATCGTAACGCTGGCTCAAAGTCCAAAAGCTATCCGGCGGACGGTTTACGGTACAAAGAATATATTCATTTTCGTAAAACGGTCTGTCCTTGGTTGTGTTGCTTTCAATCTCTTTCCAGAGCTTTTGCGTCAGTTTTCCTCCGGGTGTTGAATCATAATACGCATAGATTCCTTGCTTTTTTGCATAGGCAAAATCAAATGTTACATTTCCGATTTTAACGTTTTGATAGCTTGAATCTTTAGTGTTGATATACTCGGTTGAAAGGGAGTTAATGTTTTTGCTGAGCCAATAAACGCACATATTTTTGTAAAATGGGGAAATAATTTCGGCATTAAGATATTTCATAAAACAATCGTAAACATCTTCGCTGAAAGTGCCGTCCGGATTGGAAACGGCAGTCAACAGAGCTTTATACCACAGCGCAATATAACTGTTTGCCGTAAAATACTTGGTATGACCGTTTCTTTCAGGTTCTTTGCGGACAAGACCGACTTCGCACAATGCCTTAATATACTTGTCGCACTTGTTTTTCGGATAGCCTGAATACGCCGCCGATTCGCTGATTCGGTTATAGCCGTTTACCAGTGCATACAGCAGTATGTTGTAGCTTTCGGGTGTTCGAAAGCATCTGCTCATTTTGCTGTCCAACAAGCGGTAAAACGGCGAATTGATATGAAGTGCCGACTTTACATTTTCCTCGAAAGAAGCGTTCGTATCGTATGCCGATAAAAGCTCCGGAATACCTGCCGTCAGAGAAAAGATGTTTACCGATTCTGCATTGCTTACAGATAATGTTTCGGAAATTTCCTGAGTCGAAAAAGGCTCTATGGTTATTGTTTCTGTGGGGATTTCCGGTTGCTCCCAAGGTCTGCCGATTAAAACTACAACAGCACCGCAGCCGTCGTTTTCCTCCGAGAAATTCTTTAACGCAGTATAAAAATCCTTCTTATCATTTCGCTCGCCCACATCGTCAAAAAAGACGGTTGGGCGTTTTTCTTTGCCGTAAATTCGCAGAAAGTCAAAAAATGCCGTCCAATCCGTGCAATCCTTAAAGATTTTGGGATATCGCTTTGAAAATATTTTCGGTGCAAACTCAGCGCCGATATGCCGAAAAGAAAAGTACAGACTGTCTTTATCTTCGGCACAGTAAGACAATGCCGCAAAGGTTTTGCCCATTCCGTTATCCGCCGATAAGAACAAAATCTCATTGATATGAGACGAACGAAACTTTTCTATATCTGATTTTAATTTGTCGGGTATTCTTTTCAAAAGCATAGCATCACCTGTCATATTATAAGTTGACCTTTTCTGCAATTATAGCCGATTTTTAGATTTTTTGCAATCAAATCAGAAAATTTTCAAAAATTTTTTTAAGCCGAAAATGCTCGTAAATGGGGGGATTTTCGGCTTTTTTGTTTTCAGCAGAAAAAATTTTTTCTGAAAAAGGGTGTTCATTTTGCCGACCCCGTTCTAAACAAGTGAAGGGACAAAAACCTGATAATACGCAGATTTTAAGCGAAAAAGGTAAAACTGAAAAAATTTTGTCCATTTTCGTGAAAAAGTCAGCAATTAAAAGCAAGGGCAAAACACTCACAAGGCGGAGAGATTGTGGAAACTGCTCAGTTTAAACAAATTAAAAAATATTTTTGATTTGTTTTATTTTCCCCCGTATCCCGACGCCTACCAATTGAGGGGTTAAATTCTTTCCCTTCACCGAACTTTGACAATTGAATGACCGACTGAATGGGATATGTTTTTCGGAAAAGTATCGCCACGATATGAGCGTACCAAGAAAAACAAAACGTTGCGGTGAGATTCCGGAACAGGAACGACATTCAGGCATACCGGCAAAGGAGACGGTATATGGCATACCTCTCCCTATACTGTCTCGACTTTACATAGTCACACATCCGTGTGGCTGAAATTTCTCATAAGGAGGTAAAAAGTGATGAGAAAAACAGAACTCAAAGAGCTTTACAAAATGATGTTTCCGAACTATCCAGATATCGTCACCGTAAAGCAGCTTCGGGAAATGCTCGGTGTCAGCCGACATCTGGCATACAAGCTAATCGACAACGGCGAGTTACAAGCAGTAAAAATAGGAACATCGCTGAAAATCCCGAAGATAAGTGTAATTAACTATGTACTCGGAGAGGAGGTGAAGCAAATTGGAAAATCCAATTCGGTTAACGCCGACACAGCGCAGGCGATGTAATCGGCTGATAAGAAAGCTATGCGCAAACTACGACGACGGAAATTGTTTGGCTCTTGATGAGGGCGATGGGTGTGTATGCGTGCAGATTATTTCGTTGTCGCTCATCTGCAAGTATTTCCGTAATGCTGTTTTACCAGCCGACAAAGAACTGTGTGCAGATATTTACAAGATTCACACAGAGCCTTGCAAAATCTGCGGCAAAGGCTTTGTGCCGAAGTCAAACAGGCAAAAATATTGCGCCGAATGCGGCAGGAAAGTACGCCGCAAACAAAAAACCGAAAGCGAGCGAAAACGCCGCCGAGTGGACAGTTAGAAGCTTGAAAATGCTTATAAATCAAGGCTTTTCAGAGCTGAAACGAAGTGATTCGAGTATTTATATTCGACACCTCAAATTCAGCGTTCTAACAGTCCACGCAAAATTGAAAGGAGAAAAAATAAATGAATTACAAACTGAAAACCGTGGATGCGGAAACGCTTTTATCCACACCGATGAGCAAAACAATGTTTATCGTCGACAGCTTGATACCGCAGGGCGTAAATGTTCTAAGCGGTGCAAGCAAGATAGGAAAAAGCTGGCTGATGCTTTGGCTGGGGCTACAGGTATCGCAGGGACTTCCCGTATGGGGGATGAAAACACAGCAATGTGATGTTCTTTATCTCAGCCTTGAAGATACCCACCGAAGAATTAAGGACAGGCTCTACAACCTAACCGATGATGCGCCGAGGAATCTGCATTTTGCTGTTATGTGCGGACTTATCGGCAATGGATTAGAGGAGCAAATCACCGATTTTTTGAAGGAATATCCGAAAACAAAGCTGGTTATCATCGACACTCTGCAAAAGGTCAGGGACAGCAATGGCGGCACAGGAAAGACGGGAATGTACGGAAACGATTATGACGATATTTCCTCAATCAAGCGGATTGCCGATGAATACAGCATCGCAATTATTCTTGTTCATCATCTGCGAAAGCTGAAAGACGGAGACGACCCCTTTAATGAGGTGAGCGGTTCAACGGGAATTATCGGAGCGGCTGATACAAACTTTATTCTGAAAAGAAAGCGAAGCGATAACACCGCAACGCTGCTTGTTAGCGGTCGTGATGTGGAATATCAGGAACTGACCTTGCAGTTTAACGACCTTGTATGGGAGCTTGTGGAGCGCAAAAACAGCGATGATATTCACAAAGCGGAGATACCCGACTTTCTTTTTCGGGTGGCGGAATTTATGAAAAACCGCACCGAATGGGTTGGCACAGCAACAGAGCTTCTTGTCGATATGCAGGAAACGGAAATTACACCGAATGTTGTCACCAAGTACTTAGGTCAGTTTACCTGCGATGTTTTGGAGCCTGACGGTATCGAATACCGAACGAAGCGAACGGGCAAAAGCAGGCTGATTAAATTCATACGAAATGACAGCGGTGACGAAAATGACGGCGATATCGGTATATAGCAAAATGTCCGTCACAACCGTCATTGCCGTCACAAAACTGCGAGAGGAGGTGAAGTTATGCGAAGCAAAACGCTGGGAATCAATGTGCGTGTAACCGAAGAGGAAAAAGAAAAGCTGCGGCAAAATGCAGACTACTGTTCGCTTTCCGTATCGGAATATCTGCGCAGATTGGGGCTTGGAAAAGATGTAAAAGCCGCAACGGACGAGAAAATCTACAAGACTTTTCGACTGGTAAGACAGTTAAAAAAGGACTTGAACTCGCTCGAAAAAAGCGAAATTCTTTATCGGCTCAGTACGATAGAGGACTTACTGAAATAAGAAAATGAAGCAGAGATTTTAGGCTGACTTTAGGGTCCTCAAAAAGTCATACGACTTTTTGGGGAGAGGAGAATTTTGTATGCACTATCGTAGCGAGCAGACCGTTTATACTCCCAAAAGTCGTAAAACGGTAAAACTGCATCGCATTAGCGAGCAGTGTATTTGTACTCCCAAAGCACAAATACCTCGTTAGGAACCACCCTAAGACCTCTTGCAGAAAGGAGCAGTTATGACAAAGAGAATTAAAAGACAGTTTTGGCTGTCGCCCGAAGACAACGCCGAGCTAAAACGAAAAGCACAGCTGTCGGGGATAAATGAAACATCGGTTATCAGAATTTTAATCAGAGGGTATGAGCCGAAAGAAAAACCGGACGAGCGTTTTTACACGGCAATGCGAAGCCTGTCGGCAATCGGAAACAATGTGAATCAGCTTGCCGCAAAGGCGCACTCCCTCGGCTTTATTGACGCACCGATGTTAAAAGCCGAAGCCCAGCGCTGGCACAAATTTCAGGCGGACATCGAGGCAACCTTTTTACGCCCCGGTCAAAGCGAACTCAAATGGAAATAAGAAAGAGAGGTTATTATTATGACAAAAAGAAAATCGGATTTTGACTTACCGAAGCTTGACGATTTATTCACTACTCAGGAAATGCGGGACGATGCGAAATTAGAGCGAGTGCAAAACATACCGCTTGATGAACTTCATCCATTCAAGGATCATCCATTTAAAATCCAAAACAACGAAGAGATGAAACGCCTAATCGAGAGCATTAAAAAGTTCGGAACAATTACACCTGTGCTTGCACGACCGCTGCCAGACGGCGGCTACGAGCTTATCTCCGGGCACAGAAGGTTTGCGGCGTGTCAGGTGTTAGGACTTGAAACAATGCCTGTAATCGTCCGTGAAATCTCCGACGATGAAGCGGTGATTGCAATGGTGGACGCTAATCTGCAAAGAGAAACGATTTTGCCCAGCGAAAAAGCCTTCGCCTATAAAATGAAATTGGATGCCATAAAGCACCAAGGTAAAACTTCTGTGCAAGTTGCAGAGAAGTTACTAAGCGTAGAAAAAGTTGCGGAAGATGCAGGCGAAAGCAAAGACCAAGTGCGCAGATATATCCGTCTGACCTACTTAATCCCCAAGCTGCTTGCAATGGTAGATGACGGAAAAATTGCATTTAACCCGGCGGTTGAAATTTCATATTTATCAAAGGACGAACAAGGAATTTTGCTCGACGCTATGGACTTAAACGACTGCACGCCGTCACACGCACAGGCAATTCGTCTCAAGAAAATGTCGCAGGACGGTGTGCTGAATGACGAGCAAATCTATGCCGTTATGTCAGAGGAAAAACCGAACCAGCAGGAGCAGCTTAAGTTTAAGAAAGAGGAACTGAAAAAGTATTTCCCGCCCTCTTACACCGATGCACAAATGCGAAAGGATATTATCAAAGGTTTGGAACTCTTGAAACGGCAGAGAGAACGAAATCGTGATGCTCGTTAATTCGTACTGATACGAATACGAATGAACCAATCGCAGAATGGAGAGAACTCCGAGTCGGCGCTATACTATAACTGTCGGTTTGGAATTCTGTTCTGCAAATAAAATATGGAGGTATAATAAAAATGGTAGCAGGACATTTAGCTGTCAAAAGTGGCAAATATTATGCCGTACTGAATTATAAAAACGCTAAGGGAGAACGAAAAACAAAGTGGATATCTCTTGGCTTGCCCGAAAAGGGCAACAAGCGTAAGGCTGAAGCTCAGCTTGCGAAAATTCGTGCTGAATTTGAAATACCGGAGGAAGTTGGTGAATTAAGCAGTGATATGCTGTTTGCCGATTATCTTTTGGAATGGCTGGAAATTGCGAAAGGCCGTTTGGCGATTGCAACCTACTGTTCATATACAAGTATGCTTAAGAATCCTATTGAACCATATTTTCGCAAAAAGAAGCTGACGCTTAGAGAACTTGAAGCAAGACATTTGCAGATGTTTTATTCCGAAATGCTGAAAAAGGTAAAATCCAACACGGTTATCCACTATCACGCCGTTATTCATCAGGCGCTGAAATATGCGCTAAAAACCGATATGTTGGTTCAAAATGTAGCAGACAAGGTTGACCGCCCGAAAAAAAATGATTTTCAGCCCGTATTTCTTTCGGCTGATGAAATGCAAAAACTGTTTGAAGCGCTTCGTGGGACTAAGCTGGAGTTGCCCGTGCTGGTGGCAGCATTTTATGGTTTTCGCAGAGGTGAAGTGTTGGGGCTGAAATGGGATGCCATTGACTTTGAACAAGGAACAATTTCTGTCAAACGCACTGTGACTTCAATCAACTTGGATGGTAAGTATCGTGATATTGAAAAGCAATCTGCAAAAACAAAATCCAGCCTAAGAACTCTGCCACTTATCGGAAGCTTCAGGGACTACTTTATGCAAGTTAAGGAAGCACAAGAATTAAACAAGAAGGTTTGCGGTAACTGCTACAACTACAAGTACGATGGCTTTGTTTTTGTAGATGAAATGGGAGACCGTATGAAAGCGCAGTATCTCACCTGTGCGTTTCCAAAGTTTTTAGAACGCAACGGATTGCGCCGAATGCGTTTCCACGATTTGCGACATAGTTGCGCCAGTTTACTTCTTGCGAACGGAGTCCCTCTAAAGCACATTCAAGAATGGTTAGGGCATAGTGATTTCAGTACGACCGCAAATATATATGCTCACCTTGATTACAGTTCCAAAATCTCATCGGCTCAGGCGATGGAGAACGGCTTGCAGTTGCCGGAAACCGGAAGTTTTACAAGCCGTTGGAGTGATGAAGTATAATTTACAGGCAAGCGAAAAATGTTGTAGTCTCCGACCACTTGTTTTCAAAAATGAGCAAAAAGAAAAAGCCTGAAATCGGCTTGATTACAGGCTTTTTCAGTGGCGGAGAGTGAGGGATTCGAACCCTCGTGACGGAATTACCGTCAAACTGATTTCGAGTCAGCCCCGTTATGACCACTTCGATAACTCTCCGTGTATATTTCAATCCTATTTTTTCTTCCAAAAATCACTCAAAAAACTTTTGGGGAGAAAAACAGGGGAGAAAGCAAAAAACTATTCGATTTTTAATTTTTAAACATCAGTAAAATCAAGGATTTCCGGCGGACAAAACTAACAGATGTACAAAAAATTTCGAGTGCTGCACCTTCGACCACTCGGACAACTCTCCGTGTATGTAATTCCGTTTTCTTTTGAAAAACTTTTCGCAAGAACTGACGGAAAGAACAACAAAATATTTAATTTTCGAACCGAGCAAAAACTCAGTACTTACGGGGAATTTGAGGGGAGCATACCGCCAAACGCTCAAAAAATTTCGAGTCAGCCCCGTTATGACCACTTCGATACCTCTCCATGTATGTTAACTCGGAAAACCGAGATTAACGCAAATATTCGGTTGTATTAGAATTCCTGTTAGAACTCACGGTGTGCCTGCGGCGGGCGAATGCCCGCAACCCGCACGGTTAAAGGCTTTTTGGAAGATTGGCTTCCGTTTAGCGAAGAAGATTTCGAGTCAGCCCCGTTATGACCACTTCGATACCTCTCCGTATATAATTGCTTTATAAGCACGATAAATATTATATGTATTTTATACGCCGTTGTCAAGGAAAATATTTAAAACGCAAAAAACAAATGTTACGCTTTATCGTAAGCGGCAGTTTTATTGTGGTTGCGTTTTATTAAAACCACAATATATATAGTCTGCCTTAAAAAAACAAAAAAAATATGTTAACTTTGAAAAAATTACTTGATTTTTGCTCCTTTTAGACTTATAATACAATCATAGTGGTGCAAAGTGGTGTAAAAATCCACTAAAGTGTATTAAAGTGGAGCGAAAGAGGTGAAAATCATGCTTTTCGGAGGCTATCAGCATAATATAGATAAGAAGGGCAGGGTTTTCATTCCTTCAAAGCTTCGTGAAGAATTAGGGACAGGCTTTATGATTTGCCGCGGTATTTACGGTAAGCGCTGCCTTTGTGTTTATTCGGCAGAGGAGTGGGACAAGCTTGTTGCAAAAATAGGAACGCTGCCGAGCGCTAAGTCAAGCGCCGTTAAACGTTTCCTTTATGACGGAGCCTTTAGCATAGACTTTGATACACAGGGCAGAATACTTATTCCGCCGGTTTTGCGCGAATATGCGCAGCTTGAGGGCGAGGCTCACATAATAGGTATGGATACAAACCTTGAAATATGGAACACCGAGCTTTGGAACGCCGAAAATGCGGAATACACACCCGAATCCATTGCTTCAATTGTTGAGGAGCTTAATTTCTGATGGAATTTTCACACAAATCGGTTCTTTTAAACGAAACAATAGAAGCTTTAAACATAAAACCGAACGGCATTTATGCAGACGGTACTGCCGGCGGTGCAGGACATTCTTTGGAAATTGCAAAAAGGCTTACAGACGGCAGGCTTTACGCGCTTGACCGTGATCCCGACGCGGTAAAAACCGCCTCCGAACGGCTTAAAGGCTATAACGCCGAGGTTATTAAAAGTAATTTCAGCGAAATGCAGGAGGTTTTAAACAAACGCGGCGTAACGGGCGTGGACGGGATATTGCTTGATTTGGGGGTTTCCTCTTATCAGCTTGATAACGCCGAACGCGGATTTTCTTACAGGCAGAACGCTCCGCTTGATATGAGAATGAGCAAAAGCGGAATAAGCGCCGCGGATATTGTCAACACTTATTCAAAAGAGGAACTTGTAAGAATATTAAGAGATTACGGCGAAGAAAAGTTTGCTTTTAAAATAGCGGACCGCATAATAAGCGAGCGTGAAAAAGCCCCCATTGATACAACGCTTAAATTGGCTGATATAATATCATCTGCCGTGCCTGCAAGGGCGCGCAGAGAGGGGCACCCCGCAAGGAAAAGCTTTCAGGCAATAAGAATTGCGGTAAACGGCGAGCTTGATGAACTTGAAACAGCGCTTGATAAAGCCTTTGCGCTTTTAAATAAAGAGGGAAGGCTCGCGATTATCACCTTCCATTCGCTTGAAGACAGAATGGTAAAGCAAAAATTTAAAGAATATTGCACGGGCTGTATATGTCCGCCGGATTTTCCTGTTTGCGTTTGCGGCAGAAAGCCGCAGGGCAGGCTGTTAACAAAAAAGCCTATTGAACCTACGGCGGAAGAAATAAACGAAAATCAGCGCAGCAGAAGCGCAAAGTTGCGTGTAATCATAAAGAACGAATAAACGGGTTTTAAGCCCGTAGCCTTAGAAAAGGAGAGCGGCTATGAACAACGTAAAATATTATAACGACAGTTTAGCATACGATTTTGAAATGTTTGCCCCTAAAACTGCCGAAACGCCGAAAACACGCGATAATATTGTGGTTATGCCCAAAATCGCCGAAAAGACGAGAAAGCGCCGCCGCGCCGCCGCGCGCCGGCTGGTTTCGCCTATGGGCCTTGTTATGACGGCTGTGTTTGTTTTGGCGGGACTTTGCGGCAATATAGCGCTCCGCCTTCAAATAAATGAGCTTAACAGCGAAATAAACGATGTGAAATCGGTTATAACCGAGCTTGAAAGTGAAAAAACAAGTCTTGAAATGGAAATGCAAAAGAAAATTTCTTATGCGAATCTTGAGCTTGAGGCGACACAGCTCGGTATGAGAAAAATGGAAAAGAGCGACGTTAAATATATAAGGGTAAATGATAAAGACAAGGCGGTAAAATCCGACGGGAGTACAGTGACCGCGGAGTAATAAATTGAAGGAACAATAATATAATTATCAGTGTAGAAGAAAATACGAGAGTTGTTTTACCGACTCTCGTATTTCGGATATTTTGAAGGGGGTTGCATAGCGTGACTGTAAAACCGGGTAAAACAATGGTTACAAGAATAATAGTAGTAATGGTCGCGCTTATACTTTCGCTTTCGCTTGTTTCCTCGGCAAGTCTTTTTAACATTATGGTAATAAAGGGCGAAAAGTATCAAAGCTATGCCTCCGAGCAGCAGCTTTACGACAGTCTTGTTACCGCGCCGCGCGGAGATATTTACGACAGAAATATGCAGATACTTGCAACAAGCTCGCCGGCTTGGACCGTTTACATAACACCGAACGGCATAAAAAGGCTTAAAAGCGCCGATAAAGCCGAAAAGGTTAAAAAAACGATAGCGTCGGGACTTTCGGAAATATTAGAGCTTGATTACGATACCGTTTACGGCTATACGGAAAAAAACTCTTATTATGTTATAGTTAAGAAAAAGGTTGAAAAAGCCGTTGCCGACAAAATAAGACAGTTTATACTTGACAATAAAAGCCTTGAACTTGTAAAATATATAGGGCTTGACGAAACCACAAAGCGCTATTATCCTAACGAGCATTTGGCTTCGGTTGTTTTGGGGTTTGTAGGCTCCGACGATCAGGGACTTGCAGGCATAGAAAGCTATTACGACAACGATCTTACAGGCATTGCGGGGCGCGTTGTGGCGGCTAAGAACGCCGCAGGCGCGGATATGCGTTTTTCTTATGAAAAGGTTGAAGAGGCGGTAAAGGGAAAATCCCTTGTGCTTACGCTTGATTCGTATGTGCAGTATACCGCCGAGAAATACCTTGAGGCGGCAATAGCCGAAAACAAAATTGCCGAACGCGGCGCGGCGGTTGTTATGAACGTTAATACCGGCGCGATACTGGCAATGGCGGTAAAGGGTGATTTTGACCCTAACGAGCCGTTTACGTTATCGGCAGAGGATCAGGCCAAGGTAGACGCCGCTGAGGGCGACGAGGAAAAATCCAAGCTTAAAAGCGAGCTTATGAACAGGCAGTGGCGTAATAAAGCGGTATCCGATACAATGGAGCCGGGCTCTGTATTTAAGGTCGTAACAGCTTCAATAGCGATTGAAGAAAATCTTATAAACAACAATTCCACATTTTTCTGCAACGGTCACGCAACTGTTGCGGGGCAGTCCTACCACTGCCATAAGGTGGGGGGACACGGCTCGCAGAATTTAATGCAGGCAATATCAAATTCCTGCAACCCTGCGTTTATAACAATAGGTCAGCTTGTAGGGGTAAGCACATTTTCAAAATATTTTAAGGCGTTCGGTCTTACCGAAAAAACCGGTATCGATCTGCCGGGCGAGGCAACCTCAACCTATCATAAAGAGGATAAAATGGGCCCTGTTGAATTGGCGTCCTCCTCGTTCGGGCAAACCTTTAACGTAACGCCTATGCAGTTAATATCAGCCGTATCCGCAGCGGTTAATGGCGGTTATCTGGTTCAGCCGCATTTGGTTGAAAAAAAGCTTGATTCTGACGGCAAGGTGGTTGAAACCTCGTCAACCTCTTATAAAAGACAGGTGGTATCCGCCTCAACCTCGGCTACAATGCGTACCCTTATGCAGTATGTTTCGGAAAACGGCGCAAAAAACGCGCTTGTTGCAGGGTACAATATAGGCGCTAAAACAGGTACCTCGCAAAAGGTTTCCAAAATATTGGCAACGGGCGATAAGGCTTTATATATAGGCTCGTGCGCTACGGTGGCGCCTATTGAAAATCCCGAAATTGCGGTTTATGTTATGCTTGACGAGCCTAAGGGCGATAAATATTACGGCGGTTTAATATCGGCGCCTGTAAATTCGCAGATTATGAGCGATATTCTGCCGTATCTCGGCTTTGAACCGAGCTATACCGACGAGGAGCTTAAAAAGCTTTCGCTTACCGTGCCCGATACCGTGGGTAACGAAATAGGCGAGGCTAAGGGTAAGGTGACCGCCGCAAAGCTTGAATACAAGGTCATAGGCTCCGGCGGTACGGTGCTGCGGCAATTGCCCGCCGCAGGCAGTAAGGTAATATCGGGCGGCATAGTAATACTTTACACGGAAGAGGGCGGTTCTCAAAAGGTTACGGTGCCCAATCTTACGGGACTTACCGCAACAGAGGTTAACACAGCCGCGGCAAACGCCGGTGTTAACGTAGAATTTTCGGGCAATTCTTCAGACGGGGCAATAAGGTCCTATAAGCAAAGCATAGACGCCGGTGAAAGCGTTGATACCGGAACGGTTGTAACGGTTTATTTCGGCGATGAAAACGTTGTTGACGGATAAGGAAAGGTTATATATGAAGCTTAAAAATTTGATTGAATGCACGGGAGCAATATCCGAAACTGAAATTACTGGCATTACCTGCGACTCAAGGCAGGTAAAGGAAGGCTTTGCGTTTGTTTGTATTGTGGGGGCTAAATCGGACGGTCACGATTATGCACCTGCGGCAATCGACGCGGGCGCCGCGGTTATAGTAGCCGAACGTGATTTGGGGCTTTCAAATCAGCTTACGGTACCCGATACCCACGCCGCATACGCCGATATGTGCGCCAAATGGTTCGGCGAACCCGCAAAATCGCTTAAGCTGTTAGGCGTTACGGGAACAAACGGTAAAACCTCGGTTACCTATATGCTTAAAAAAATAATAGAAAAGGCAGGCTTTAAGGCAGGTCTTATAGGCACAATACAGAATATGATAGGCGACGAGATAATTGCTGCGCACAACACAACGCCTAATGCCTATGAGCTCAACTCGCTTTTTGCGCTTATGAAGGCTAAGGGCTGTACCTATGTTATAATGGAGGTATCGTCTCACGCGCTTGATCAGTCGCGTGTTTATAAGCTTGATTTTGAGGCGGCGATGTTCACTAATTTAACGCAGGATCACCTTGATTACCATATCACTATGGAAAACTACCTTAACGCAAAGAAAAAGCTGTTTAAAATGTGTAAGACGGCAATAATAAACAGCGATGATTCATATGCCCCTGAGCTTATGAAGGACCTTGACTGCCGTATGGTTACATACTCTACGGGCAACGATTCAACATACAGCGCAAAGGGTATAAATTACCACCCTGCAAGCGTTGACTATGAATTTGTGAGCGACAGCACAATAGAGCATATTCACGTTAACACAGGCGGTAAATTTACGGTTTACAATTCGCTTTGTGCGGCTTGTTGTGCGGACGTTATCGGTATTCCGGTATCTGTTGCGGCGGCGGCGCTGTCAGAGCTTAACGGCGTAAAGGGCAGGGCAGAGGTAGTACCGACAGGCAGGGACTTTACCGTTATAATAGATTACGCCCACACGCCGGACGGTCTTAAAAATATTCTTTCCACATTCCGCGAATGTAAGAAAAACCGCCTTATAGTTGTGTTCGGCTGCGGCGGCGACAGGGATAAAACAAAACGCCCGATAATGGGTAATATAGCCGTTCGCTATTCCGATTTTGCCGTGGTTACAAGCGATAATCCGCGCACCGAGGAACCCGGCGCTGTAATTAAGGATATATTAACGGGTATGAAGGGGACTGCAACGCCTTATAAGGTGATTGAAAACCGTATCGAGGCTATAAAATATGCGATATCGATTGCAACCAAGGACGATATAATTGTTTTGGCCGGTAAAGGGCACGAAACATATCAGATACTTAAAACAGGCACCATACACCTTGACGAGCGCGAGGTTGTTGCCGAAGCTTTAAGGGAGCTTAAATAAAAAAGGGGAACGGAGAGATAATATGAAGGATTTTACACCCGTTATAGCCGCGGCAGCCGCTTTTGCCGTAACTGCGCTTTTGGGTTATATTGTAATTCCTTATTTAAGAAAGCTGCATTTTGGGCAGACTATATTGGAGATCGGTCCTAAATGGCATAAGGATAAGCAGGGAACGCCTACGATGGGCGGCTTTATGATAATTGCGGGCGTGCTTTTGTCGCTCTGTATTGCCTATGCCTATTCGGCTGCCGCAGGCGGCCGCTTTGCCCTTGAAATGCACGACGGATACCGCCTTTCGGTTTTCCTTGCCGGAATTTTAATGGCGCTTTTAATGGCGGCTATCGGGTTTATGGACGACTATATAAAGGTTGTTAAAAAACGCAATTTGGGGCTTACCGCAAGGCAAAAAACCTTTTTGCAGCTGCTTGTTTCGGCGGTATATCTTGCAACGCTTTGTATTTCGGGTATGAAAACCACAACCATTCCGTTTGTGGGCGACGTTGATATAACACGCGGCGCAGGTCTTCTGTTTTGGCCTGTTGCGCTTATGTTTATTTACGGCTTTACAAACGCCGTTAATTTGACCGACGGTATCGACGGGCTTGCTTCATCTGTAACGCTTGTGGTTGCGTGCGCGTTTATGATGGGATCGGGCTTTGTTTACAATATGAGCATAAACGCTATGTCTGCGGCGCTCGCGGGAGCGTGCGTGGGCTTTATTGTGTGGAACGCAAAGCCGGCGCGCGTGTTTATGGGAGATACCGGTTCAATGTTTTTGGGCGGTATGGTCGTTGCAGTGTCCTTCGGAATCGGAAGACCCGTATTACTTATTTTTGCCGGTATAACGTATTTTCTTGAAGCGCTTTCGGATATAATACAGGTAGCATATTATAAAAAAACAAAAAAACGTATTTTCAAAATGGCACCGCTTCATCATCACTTTGAGATGTGCGGCTGGTCGGAACAGAAGATCGTTCTTGTGTTTTCGCTTGTTACAGCGGTCGGCTGCGTGATTGCGGTATTGCCGCTTATATTCGGTTGGTAAATTAAATTGGAGGGAAAAAGCATGGCAAAAAGGAAAAAGTCGGAGCCGCTTTCGGGAAGACTTGATATAACCTTTTTATCGCTTGTTTTAATATTGCTTACAATAGGTCTTGTTATGCTTTTTTCCGCAAGCTATGCGTTTTCATACGAGCATTACGGCAACAGCTATAAATTTATAATCCGTCAGGCGCTTTTTGCCACGGTGGGCGTTGCCGTAATGCTTGTTGTTTCAAAAATAGACTATCATTTTTGGCGCAAATTCGCATGGGTGCTGTATGTTGTTTCTATCGGCTTGCTTGCGGTGGTTAAAATACTGCCGCCTATGCTTGAGGGTAAGGACGTTAAGCGCTGGATTGTTATAGGTCCTATTAACTTTCAGCCCTCGGAAATTGCGAAATTTGCGGTAATACTGCTGTTTTCCTCTCTTATAGCGGCTAACTATAAGCAAATGAAAAGCTTTAAGTTTGTTGCGTTTTTGGTGCTGCTGCTTGCACTTCCGTGCGGGCTTGTGGTTATAGAGCCCCACCTTTCCGCAACGGTACTTATATTTGCAATAGGCATAGTTTTGCTGATTGTGGGAGGACTGCAAAAGCGGTATATATTAGGCGGCATTGCCGTAGGCCTGGGCGGCGGCGTGCTTGCTATCGCAACGGGAATTATAGGCTACGGCTCAGACCGAATAAAATATTGGCTTGACCCGTGGGCAGACGCAAAAAATAAGGGCTTTCAAACCATACAGTCGCTTTTGGCAATAGGTTCGGGCGGTATACTCGGACGGGGAATAGGCCAGTCAAGGCAAAAATATTTGTGGCTGCCCGAACCCCATAACGATTTTATTTTTGCAATCGTGTGCGAGGAGCTGGGGCTTGTGGGCGCGGTTGTTATAATTCTTATTTTCTGCTTGCTTGTGTGGCGCGGCTTTACAATAGCTATGCGCGCTAAGGATAAATTCGGTTCCCTTTTGGCAATAGGTCTTACCTTTCAGGTGGGGCTTCAGGCAATGCTTAATATTTGGGTTGTTACAAACACAATACCTAACACGGGAATAAGTCTTCCGTTTTTCAGCTACGGCGGCACATCGCTTTTAATACTTCTTGCAGAAATGGGTATTGTGCTTTCCGTATCGCGCGGTGCGGCAATAGAAAAAACTTAAAGAGGGCGGCTATATGAAAATACTTTTCGCGGGCGGCGGTACCGCCGGACATATAAATCCTGCGCTTGCTGTTGCGGGGTACATAAAGGAAAAACACCCCGACGCCGAAATTTCCTATATAGGAACGGCGGATAAGCTTGAAGCAAAATTGGTTCCCGAAAAGGGATACGACTTTCACACCATAAACGTGGCGGGCTTTCAGCGTAAACTTTCGCTTAAAAATATTGCGCGAAATATAAACGCGGTGGGGAAAGCCGTTTCCTCTTCTCTGGATTCAAAAAAAATATTAAAGGAAATAAACCCCGATATTGTTGTGGGTACGGGCGGATATGTAAGCGGACCTGTTTTGCGCGAAGCGCACAAGCTCGGTTTTAAAACCGCAATACACGAGCAAAACGCATTCCCCGGCGTTACCACAAAAATGCTTGCAAACAGGGTGGACAGGGTTATGCTTGCCATGCCCGAAGCAAAAAAATACTTAAAGCTTAAAAACGAACCGGTTATAACGGGCAACCCCGTGCGCGGTGAGCTTATGCGCATAACAAGGGAAGAGGCGCGCGCAAAATTAGGACTTGACAGCCGCCCGCTTATACTTTCGTTCGGCGGCTCGCTCGGCGCAAGGCGTATTAACGAGGCGGTAAGCGAGCTTATAAAAAGCCATAACGGTACGGAAAAGTTTTACCATATACACGCTGCCGGAAAAAGCGGATATGAGGCTATGATAAACGCGCTTTCCGATACAAAGCTTTCAAGTCTTACCGATATACGCGAATATATTACGGATATGGACGTTTGTATGGCGGCGGCGGATCTTGTTATATGCAGAGCGGGGGCAATAACCTTAAGCGAGCTTTGCTGTCTTGGCAAGCCGTCGGTGCTTATTCCGTCTCCCTATGTTGCGGAAAATCACCAATTTCACAATGCAATGACCCTTAAAAACGCAGGCGCGGCGGAGGTGCTTGAGGAAAAGGATCTGAGCGGAGAAAGCCTGATAAGAACAGTTGATAATATTATAGAAAATAAACCGCTGCTTATGAAAATGAGCGCAAACGCAAAAAAGCACGCAATAACCGACGCAAATAAACGAATTTACGAGGTTTTAATGCAGCTTTACACAAGACCGTGACATTTTCGGCGCACCGGCATAGTATGGACTGTAAAAGTTCTGCTGTGAAAGGGTGCGTTAAATGTCTGAGCTTGTTATAAACGGCGGCAAAAAACTATCGGGCGAAATTTGCGTACAGGGGGCGAAAAACAGCGTTTTGCCTGTGCTTGCGGCAACGGTGCTGTGCGGCGGCGAGTGCGTGATACATAACTGTCCGCAGCTTTCGGACGTTGAAACGTCACTCAAAATACTCGCGCACTTAGGCTGCGGCTGTAAAAAAGACGGCGATACCGTGGCTGTAAACGCGAGGGATATTTCGGATTACTCTATACCCGATACCCTTATGCGTGAAATGCGCTCTTCGGTGGTGTTTTTGGGCGCGGTTATCGGAAGAACGGGAAAAGCGGTTATAAGCAGTCCGGGCGGCTGCGAGCTGGGTCCTAGGCCGATCGACCTGCATTTATCCTCCCTTAATAAAATGGGTGTAACGGTAAAGGAAGAACACGGCTATTTGAACTGCACCGCCGAAAACGGTCTTCACGGTGCGGAAATAACACTTAATTTCCCAAGTGTAGGCGCTACCGAAAACATTATTTTAGCCGCGGTTTTGGCAGAGGGCGATACCGTAATACACGGTGCGGCAAAGGAACCCGAAATAAGCGACCTTGCCGATTTTTTAAACAGCGCCGGCGCCAGAATTAACGGCTGCGGTTCGGATACCGTAAGAATACGCGGCGTAAAAACGCTCGGCGGAGCAGAGCATTCCATAATACCCGACCGCATCGTTGCGGCAACCTATATGGCGTGCGCGGCGGTTACGGGCGGCAATATAACCCTTAAAAACGTAATGCCGCCGCATATGGCGTCTATACTGTGGCTTTTTAACGAAAGCGGCTGTAAGGTTAATATCAACGGGAAAAGCATAAATTTGCTGTCTCCGCAAAGGCTGCTGCGCGTGCCTACGGTAAGAAGCCTTGTTTATCCCGGATTTCCTACGGACGCCGGTCCGATAGCGGCGGCTCTGCTTTGTAAGGCGGACGGAACCTCGGTTTTTGTTGAAAATATATTTGAAAACCGTTTTCGGTATGTCGACGAGCTTAAACGCTTCGGCGCTAAAATTAAAACCGAGGGTAAAATAGCGGTGATAGAGGGCGTGACCGAGCTTTCCGCGGCAGACTGCAAGTCAACGGATCTTCGCGGCGGCGCGGCGCTTGTGATTGCGGCGCTTGCGGCAAACGGTAAATCAAAAATAGGCGAGATACAGCATATAGAGCGCGGGTATGAGGATATAACCGAAAATTTAAGGCTGATAGGCGCGGATATATCAAAGGAATAGGCGGGAGTGAAGGAACTTGAAAAACGAAACGGTAAACGATGAGTTTACGCGCAAAAGAAAGGCGCGGCAGCGCAAAATCAGAAAAAGGCGCATAAAAATTTTTATAGGCTTTTTGGTTGTTGCTTTGTTAATAACGGGCACGGCTCTGTCGCTTACCGTGCTTTTTCCGATAGACAGCATTACCGTAACGGGCAGTGAAAAATACACCGCCGAGGAAATACTTTCTGCGGCAGGCATAAAAAAAGGCGATAACCTTTTTACCGCTAAAGCGGACGCCGGCGCCATGGCAAAAAAGCTGCCGTATGTGCAAAGCGTGCAAACGGTAAGAAAATTGCCCGGCAGCCTTACGCTAAAGGTAAAGGACGCGGCGGAATACGCCTGTTATAATTCGGACGGCAAATACTTTACCGTAAGCAGGAGCCTGCACGTGCTTAACCGCTGTGACGAGCCGCCCGAAAATATGCTTTTGATACTTGCAGGCAATGTAAGCTGTAAGGTAGGGGAAGACGTACAGTACGGCGACAATAAAGCCGGCGGACTTATTGAGCAGATCGAAAAATCAGCAGAGAAATACTCTCTTACGCTTAACCGCATAGATATTACCGACGAGCTTGCAATTTCGGTTAAAACCGAGGGACGCTTCGTTGTGAATTTCGGTACGTCTAACGGACTTGACGGAAAATTTGCGCATTTGGCAAGTATGATAAAGAATATCGACGCGCAAAAAACAGGAACAGTTAATCTCAGTATGTGGTCTTCCTCCAATACCGAGGGCACATTCGTTGAAGGAACGGCGGAATAGGCAGTTTTGGCATATAATTGCCGTTTTTTTACTCCTATTTTCGTCATAATAAAAAAAATTACAGAAATGTAATAAAAAGTGTTGAAATTCAAAAAGATATATGGTATTATCATATTACGTGAAGTTATATAATATAGATTTACATAAATACGGAGGAATTCAAAATGCCATTTGAAGTAGCAGAAGATCAGGCAAATGTTGTGCAAATTAAGGTTGTCGGCGTAGGCGGCGGCGGCGGTAACGCAGTTAACCGCATGGTAGACGCAGGCGTTCGCGGCGTTGAGTTTATCGCAGTTAATACCGATAAGGCCGCTTTAATACAGTCTAAAGCTAACCAAAAAATACAAATAGGCGATAAAACCACATCGGGTATGGGCGCCGGCGGCAATCCCGATAACGGCAGAGCAGCCGCTGAGGAATCGCGCGATGAAATAGCCGCTGCTATCCGTAGTGCCGATATGATATTCATTACCGCAGGTATGGGCGGAGGCACGGGTACGGGCGCGGCTCCGATAGTAGCCTCTATTGCAAAGGAGCTTGGTATTCTTACGGTAGGTATTGTTACAAAGCCGTTTGCATTCGAGGGCAAAAAGCGTATGACGCAGGCAGAATCCGGTATTGCGGCTCTGCGCGAGCAGGTAGACAGCCTTGTTGTTATTCCGAACGAACGCTTAAAGTTTGTTTCAGAGCAAAAGATTACCTTTAAAAACGCTTTTGATATTGCCGACGATGTTCTTCGTCAGGGCGTTCAGAGCATTTCCGAGCTTATTAACGTTACCGCGCTTGTTAACCTTGACTTTGCAGACGTTAAATCCATTATGGCAGACGCAGGCTATGCTCATATGGGCGTGGGCGTTGCAACCGGACGCGATAAGGCAGAGCAGGCGGCGCGTACCGCTATCAGCAGTCCGCTTATCGAAACCTCAATGGAAAATGCACGCGGCGTTATTATAAGCATTACAGGTTCTTCGGATATCGGGCTTGAAGAGGTTGAGCTTGCCTCCTCGATTATTTCGGATATGGCTCATCCGGACGCAACCATTATCTGGGGCGCTCAGCTTGACGATACCCTTGAGGACACTATCCGCGTAACAGTTGTTGCTACGGGTCTCGGCGATGACAAGAAGGAAGAAAAGAATAACGATTTAGCTTCTATCCTCGGAAATACTGCCGATGACGACGAGAGCTACAGCGATGTTATCAACTTCTTTAAGAAAGACTGATAAATTTTAAATTCAAAAACCGCTTTGCTTTGCAGGGCGGTTTTAAGTTTTTTAAAAAGGGGAAAACGGAATTATACCGAACTTTATTTTTTTGTCATTCTGAGTGCGAAGCACGAAAGAATCCGTAATCCCCTTAAAAGAGAAACGGATTGCCGTGAATCTTTCGGTGCCCGCAATGACGAAGGGGGTGTGGAGAACGGATTGCCGCGCGCTTAACGGCGGTCTCGCCTGTCGGCTCGGTCGGTGCTTCTGCTTCGCAGAGGTGTCCACCGGACACCCGCACCGCAATGACAGCTTTTTCGTGTGTTCGGCATTGTAAAACAAAAATTAACGCCTAGCTTTGCAAAGTTTTGAAGAACAATATGACTACGGAATAAAAATACTTAAAAAATTTGGTGCATTAAAATGATGAATAAAGAAAAAGTGATAGAGATATTTAATTCTAATGGTGATGACCTTTTTAATGCTATTGAGAACGGGAATCATAAAAAAACAGATAGAATTGCTAAAAAATTAGAAAAAGTATATATTGCTTTTGTTTCTGACAATAAACTAGCAAGAGAGTGCATCCCAATCCTACTTAAAAGTGATAATGTGGCTATCCGGCATTGGATTGCTGGTTTTGCATTGGGATTAGGAATGTTTGTTAATGAAGCCGAAACTGAACTTTATGATATTTCTTCTAAAGAATACGGTATCAATAGTTTAGTTGCCGAATATACTTTAAAAACTTGGAAAGAACAAGGGCAATTATATGGTCATTTAATCAAGTAATGGCTTGGACTAAAATAGCATTCAAAAGCTTATCAATATTTAAAAACATTACGGTAGGCGCTTTGTTTATCGGCGTGTGATTTTTTGCAAATGGCGTGCTGAAAGACGAGCGTTGTTTAAAACAGTCCTGCGGACTGTTTTAAAAGCGAGAGTCCCTTCCGAGAATACAAGCACAAGGTGCGAAGTATGATCGGTGTAGCAGAAAAAAGATTGGGAGCAAGGAAAAAACGCTGTTCCCAATGCTTATTGGCTTGTGGGTGAAATTAAGATTCCTATTTATTTTTGGCTGTTTTCAAAAGCTCCTTTTATTTCTTCGTTCGGCACCGAATTAAATCCGTTAGGCAAGAGTTTTAAATCTTCTTCTTTTATTGGGATTTCTGCAATATCGGCATTTTCGCCGTAACTTGGGAAATTGACAAGCCAACAGCCGTCAATTTTCCTTTCGTCCCAAATTACACCTTGCATACCTTTGTGAACGCCTTCTTTTGCATATTTTTCTTTTTCAGTAACTAATTCTACCGTATCTAAATAGTTCATTCTATTTACCTCCGTATGGTGTATTTAATTTTATTTTGCCGTTTTGTTGTACCATCCATCCTGTGATGTACGAAACCATTTCGCCTGTATCCTTTCTGGGAATACTGATTCTAATGCTGATTCTTTGTCCGTATTTATAAAGTTTCCCCAAATCATAATTGCCATTTACATATTTCTCAAGTGCTTGCTTTTCACATTCCGCTTGTAAATATTTTGAATCCGTAATATCAAAGCCCCAGCTTTTAAACATTATGTCTTTTCCGTGCTTTTTAGCATATTCGGGATTAAATAAATATGGTTCATATTTACTATAATCGCTGACTGCCTTAGCACTTTTCAAAACAGTATTATAAGATATGGAATTTAAAAGGCAATGGCAATAAGGGTGATGCGGGTGCTTTGGTGCTTTTTCTCTCAAAAAATAACAACCGGCAAGCATTAAACATTCGGGACAATGATTTTCGCTTAAGTTTCTGTGAATCCATTTAACCCACTCCGGTTTTTTTGGTTTCCGGTTCCCCATACGCCTGATTTGAACAATTCATCTATATAACTCAATTATATCACCTTTCTTTCGTTCAGGCAATATAATTATAGCCGTTTCAAATACGACATTTACCGACATCTTTAAAAGTTCGTTTTAATGAATAATACAAACGAAAAAGCCGCTCGATTTACATCAAGCGACTTTTTCGTTTGGCGCGCTGAAAGACGAGCGTTGTTTAAAACAGTCCGGCTGACTGTTTTAAAAGCGAGAGTCCCTTCCGAGAATACAAGCACAAGGTGCGAAGTATGATCGGTGTAGCAGAAAAAAAGATTGGGAGCAACGAAAAAACGCTGTTCCCAATGCTTATTGGCGCGCTGAAAGGGACTCGAACCCCCGACCCTCTGCTTAGAAGGCAGATGCTCTATCCAGCTGAGCTATCAGCGCAAGGTGTGCTGAGCATAAATCTCAGCGACCGAGAAACATTATACCATTATATACCGAAAAAAGCAAGCAATTTTTTAAAAATATTAAAGGCGGCGCAAACGGCGTTACTTGTTATTAAATGTAACCGTTATTTCCGTACCCTTTCCTACGGTGCTTTCAACTCTTATATCGGCTCCGAGACTCATTGCAATATGCTTTACAATCGAAAGACCGAGTCCAGTGCCGCCGCTTTCCTTAGAACGGCTTTTATCTACTCTGAAAAAGCGTTCAAAAATGCGGTCGGTATATTCGGGCGGTATGCCTATGCCCGTATCCTTAACGGTAACAAACGGCGTACCCTCGCTTGTGCCTACGCTTACCGTAACATTGCCGTTTTCTTTATTGTACTTAACGGCATTGTCGCAAAGGTTATAGAGCATTTCAAAAACAAGCGATTCGCCGCCTGTTATTTCGGCGTCCTCACCCGTTACCGCTATTTTCACATTCTTTTTTGCCGCTATTGCTTCAAGGCGTTCTTTAACCTCTGCCGCTGTTTTAAGCAGATCGACCTTTTCGTCGGTTTCGGTGCTGTATGCGCCTTCATCAAGCTCTGAAAGCTTTATTATATCGTTAACAAGCGTTATAAGACGCGCCGATTCCTTGTTAATATCGCCGGCGAAGCCCTTTATATCTTCGGGCGCTACAATTCCGTTCATAAGCATATCGGAAATGCCGGATATTGACGTGAGCGGGGTTTTAAGCTCGTGCGAAACATTGGCTGTAAATTCGCGGCGCAGCTTTTCGCGTTTTTCCTTTTCGGTAATATCAACTGCCAATATTACCGCGCCGCAGGGCGTTCCGTCCTCGTCGTATACGGGGTTGGCGGTCATATCGTAATATCTGCCGTTTAAGGAAAGTATATCTTCTCCGCGGCGTTTTTCGGTTATATCGGAAAAAATTTCGCGGAAGACCTCGCTGCGGTTAAGGGTTAATATATTTTTTCCGTTTATGTCTTCTTCTACGCCGAAGAATTTTTCAATTCCCTTGTTGTGAGTCAGTATATTTCCTTTAATATCGGTAAGCACAAGCCCCTCGCTCATATTTTCGGTTATAATATCAAACTCGCGGCGGCTGCGGGTAAGCCTGGCAATTTGCCGGTCGATTTTGCGGTTTTGCATATTGATCTTATTTATAAAAGGTATAAGCTCGTCGTATACGTTTTGTGCGTCCGGATTTTCAAGATCAATGGAATTTAACGGTTTTAATATTTTTTTTGAAATTACTGCCGCCAAAACAGAGGAAAGCACAAGCGTCATAATTGCAATTGCACAAATAGCCGGCAACAGATTTATCAGAACCGTCCATACGGTAAGAGAATCGTCTGAAATTCTTAAAATATTACCGTTTTTAAGCTTTAAAGCATAATAGCAGGATTTTGAACCAAGCGTTTCCGAACGCCTTACGGCGTATCCCTCTCCGCTGTCAAGCGCATCCTTAACCTCTTTTCTTGAAAGGTGGTTTTCCATTTTATCGGCAATTGCTTTATTGTCAAACAAAACCTTGCCGCTGCTTGTTATTAGGGTTATTCTTTCCTTTGCGTCTGCATATTCTGAAAGATCACCGCTCTCGCTGTTAAGGCTTATTATGTAAGCCTTGTCCTTAAGTGAGTCCTTAGTGCTTTCGTCATACATCTGATATTGTATTCCTATTGTAAAAATAAGGCAGGCAAGCATTGTTATAACCGATGATAGCAGTATACCTCTGTATATTCGTTTTGTCATAATATCACCATATCCTTTTAAGACGCTAAGACCTTTGCTAACCTATTTTATATCCGAGTCCTCTTACGGTCTCGATAAGTGCGCCGCAGTCTTTAAGCTTAGTACGCAATGTTTTTATATGTACGTCTACCGTGCGGTTTTCGCCGTCGTAGTCATAGCCCCATATTTCGATAAGCAAACGGTCGCGGGACAGTACGGTGCCGCGGTTTTTAAGCATTAAACAAAGTATTTCAAATTCCTTAAGCGTAAGCGAAACGTTTTCGCCGCCTACCGTTACAATGTGCTTCGTCGGGTTTACATAAAGTCCGCCGAAAGTGTATTCCGTTTCTTCGTTTTTTGTGCGGCGCAAAAGCGCTTTAATGCGTGAAATAAGCTCCATTGTGCCGAAAGGCTTTGCAACATAATCGTCCGCACCGCTGTCAAGACCCAATACCTTATCGTATTCGCTTGACTTTGCGGTTAACATAATAATCGGCAGATCCTTGGTTTCGCTGCGCGAACGCAGCCATTTAAGCACCGAAATGCCGTCCTCTTCGGGCAGCATTATGTCAAGCAATGCAAGCTCCGGCTTTTTTTCTTCAACCGCCTGTTTAAAAAGCGAGGGCAGGGGAAAGCCGCAGGCTTCAAGACCTGTTTGTTTAAGCGCATATATTACAAATTTTCTTATGCTTTCGTCGTCTTCAAGCAGATAGATCATTTTTACACCTCGTTTTAAAGCAACGGCTGACCGTTGATTTCAAGCTTAAAGGTAAGTCCTAATTTTTCCGCCGCCTTACGGCAGAGTATCATACGCTGCATAAATATTTCAAAGTATTCCATAATACTGCCGTAACGCGTGTCTATATCAAGCTTAAGCGTTATGGTTTTTTTATCCTCACTTATTTTAAGAGAGGACTTTCTAACCGAGTAATTTACCCTGTCGTGTATATCAAAGCTTGCTTTATCACGGTTTCTTACGCGGCTTCTTCTTACATCTGATTTATCTGCAAGAATAAGCGCGGCGGAAACTGCGTCTACGGGAACGCCGGTTCCTTCGTCGTGGTTTCCGATTGCGGAAACTACGGTGGCAATATCAGAGGCTTCCATATTAAGCTTATCAAGTATACGGAAAGCCATAACCGCACCGCTTTGCGAGTGATCTATGCGGTTTACAAGATTGCCTATATCGTGAAGATAGGCGGCAATTTTTGCAAGCTCTGTTTCGTGGGCGGAATAGCCCATAACCGAAAGAATTTCGGCGCAGGTATCGGCAACCTTGGTAACGTGGGCAAAGCTGTGCTCGGTAAAGCCGAGCGCCGCTAACGATCTGTCCGCTCCGGCAATATACGCCTTTACCGATTCGTTTTTTCTTAATTCGCTGTAAGTTAACATATTGTACCTCCCGCGCGTGCGGAAGGCACGCCGTTTTATCTGTGTGTTCCGGTGATAGAGTATTCAACCCATTCGGCAATATTTACCGCGTGGTCGCCTATTCGTTCAAGATACTTTGCTATCATAAGAAGATCTATGCAAAATTCACCGTTTGCGCGATCCTCGGAAATAAGCTGAACAAGCTCGTCTTTTATGCAGTTAAAAAGATTATCGACCTTATCGTCGTAATCCATTACGGCACGTGCAAGCTCAATATCCTTTTTAACAAAGGAGTCAACGCTGTCGGTAACCATTTTTATTGCGGCCGCCGCCATTTCCTTTATATGAACGCGGCTTTTAACGTTGCTGTTTTTAATAAACTTTGCAATTTCGGCGATATCGTAAGCCTGATCGCCTATTCTTTCCATATCCGAAATCATTTTAAGCGCAGACGATATAACCCTTAAATCGCGCGCAACGGGCTGCTGCTCAAGCAGAAGCTTCATACAAATAGATTCAATGTCCCGTTCTTTTCTGTTAATTTCCTCTTCGGTACTTACGGCTTTTTGGCAAAGCTCGTCGTTATCGTCAAGCAGACCCTTTACCGAGGCGCTTATTGCGTCCTCGCACAGCGCGCCCATTGTAATCAGCTCTAAATTAAGCTTTTCAAGCTGGTGATCGAATTTGTTACGCATATTAACCGAACCTCCCTGTAATATAATCCTCTGTGCGTTTATCCTTAGGCGTTGAGAACATTTTTTCCGTTTCGGAAAATTCTATTACCTCGCCTAACAGGAAAAACGCCGTGTAATCCGATATTCTAACCGCCTGCTGCATATTGTGCGTTACCATAATTATGGTATATTTTTTCTTAAGCTCGGCGGCAAGGTCTTCAATTTTAGATGTGGAGATAGGGTCGAGAGCGCTTGTCGGTTCGTCCATTAACAGAACTTCTGGCTTAACCGCCAACGCCCGCGCTATACAAAGACGCTGCTGCTGACCGCCCGACATTGCAAGCGCGCTTTTTTTAAGCTTATCTTTTGTTTCGTCCCAAATAGCGGCGTCGCGCAGGGATTCTTCAACAATTTCATCAAGCCTTGCTTTTGAACGTATGCCGTGCGTGCGCGGACCGAAGGCTATGTTATCGTAAATCGACATAGGAAACGGATTAGGCTTTTGAAAAACCATTCCTACGCGCTTTCGCAAAAGATTTACGTCCATATCGCCGTATATGCTCTCTTTGTCAAGCAAAACCTCGCCGGTAATGCGGCAGCCTTCAACCAAATCGTTCATTCGGTTAAGGGTTTTAAGCAGCGTGGATTTTCCGCAGCCGGAGGGTCCTATAAAAGCCGTTATGCGGTTTTCGGGCATACCGAGATTGATATTTTTAAGCGCCTTAAAATCATTATACCATAAATCAAGATTTTTTACAGTAAATTTATCCATTTTTTTACCCCTTCTTTGCAGAAACTTTTTTAGCAATCAGACCCGACAGCATATTTATTGCAAAAACAAGTATAAGCAGTACCACTGCCGTGGCGTAAGCCTCGTTCATATATAAGCCCTCGCTTAACAGCGCGTACATATGGACCGAGAGGGTTCTGCCTGAGTGCATAAGGTCTTTGGGTATTCCCGCAACAGTACCCGATGTGTAAATAAGGGCGGCGGTTTCTCCCACAATTCTGCCTACGGACAGAATAACGCCCGATAAGATACCGGGTACTGCGCTCGGAAGCACCACCTTAAATACCGTGCGAAGCCTGCCGGCTCCCAGCCCGAAGCTGCCCTCGCGGTATGAATCGGGAACGCCTAAAAGCGCTTCCTCGGTGGTTCTCATCATAGTCGGCAGTATCATAATGGCAAGCGTAAGCGCGCCCGACAGCATAGACTGATTAAGCTTGCAGGCAATTACGAATATAAGGTAGCCGAAGAGTCCGTAAACGATAGAGGGTATGCCGGCAAGCGTTTCTGTTGTTACCCTTACTACCTTAACAAGCGGATTTCCGCGTTTTGCGTATTCAGTAAGATATATAGCGGAAAATACGCCGATAGGCACCGCAAGCAAAAGCGACATAAGCGTCATGGTAACGGTATTTATAATAGCCGGCATCATTGAAACGTTTTCGCTGTTATATTCCCACGCGAAAAGCGAGGGCTTTATATTGGGAACGCCCTTTATAAGTATATAAGCTACAAGAAAAATAACAACCGCAATTGTTATAAGCGCCGCGCCCCACGTAATCAAGAACATAATAAGAGAGGTGGGGTGCCTTATAAGATTTTTAAGCTTCTGCTTTAAGGAGACCTTGTTTATTGATTTTACCGTCATTTCTTATTCTCCTTTTTAACAAGCGAAAACAGCAGGTTAATAATAAGTATAAATACAAACAAAACTACCGATGTGGCTATCAGTGCCTCGCGGTGCAGATCGGTGGCATACCCCATTTCAAGCACTATGTTAGAGGTAAGGGTACGCACGCCGCTGAAAATACTTGTGGGTATAACAGCCTGATTGCCCGCAACCATATTTACCGCCATAGCTTCGCCTATTGCTCTGCCTATACCTAAAATAACGCCGGCGGTAATTCCCGATTTCGCCGCGGGGAGCGTTGCCTTAAAGGTACTGCGCTCGTGCGTTGCGCCGAGTGCCAGCGCGCCCTCGTAATAGCTTTCGGGTACGGCGCGTATTGCCGCTTCGGATATGCTTATAATGGTAGGCAAAATCATAATTCCGAGCATAACAGAAGCCGTAAGCACGCTTTTGCCGGAACCGCCGAATATATTTTGCATAGCCGGCACTATAACCACAAGACCGAAAAAGCCGTAAACTATTGAAGGTATACCGGCAAGCAGATCGACCGCAGGCTTTAAAAACTTGTAAAGGTGCTTAGGGCAAAATTTTGCTAAAAATACTGCGCATAAAAGCCCGATCGGCACGCCTATAATAATTGCGCCTGCGGTTACGTATATACTGCCTATTATCATCGGTAGTATTCCGAAAAGGTCTTCAAGCGGTTTCCAAACAGTGCCGAACAAAAATTTTGAAACGCCTATCTTTCCCATAGTGGGTATACCGTTTGCAAAAAGAAACAGGCATATTAGGATAACGGCGATAATCGACATACAGGCGCATAACGTAAAAATTATGCGCATAAATACTTCTTTGAATTTTTGGAGTCTTGTGTTCATAATTCGCTCCCGTTTTGTAATAATACGGCAATACTCTCCCCGAAAAGGGGAGAGTGCCGAGAGGTAAATGAGGTTGTCAGTTTATTTCACTCCACTTAGTGATCGAACCGGTGTATATCGAAGTGATCTGTTCGCTCTTTATTTCGTCAAGCGGGTTTGCTTTGTTTGCTATTACCGCAATGCCGTCCATTGCAATTTTGGTTGATACAAGTCCGCTTTCCTTTTCGCTGTCCTTAACCTCGCGTGACGCCATACCTATATCGTATATTCCGTCGATAGCGCCCTTCATACCGGAGGAAGAGTCGTTTTGCTGAACGTCTACCGTAACATCGGGGTTAAGCTTTACATAGGCTTCCTTAAGCTTTTCCATTACGGGCGTTACCGAAGAAGAACCGCCTACGGTGATTTTGCCCTTTTGACCCGACGAGGTGTAAGCGCCGTTGTTGCCCTCGCTTATATAGCCGTTCTTTTCAACAATCGCCTGACCGTCTGCGCTTAAGATGAACTTGATAAAATCGCTTGTAACGCCTGACGCGTCGCCCTTTGTTGCAATGTTGAACGGACGGGCCACTTTATAAGAACCGTTTTTAACGTTTTCCGCAGTTGCCTCGGTTCCGTCTACCTTAAGGTCCTTAACCTTTGATTTGTCAAGGGAGCCAAGCGAAATATAACCGATTGCCGATTTGTTTCCCTCAACCGTTGTAATCATTACCGAGGTGGAATTCGTGGTTTCGGCGGTTGCAATTGTTTTATCTGCCTTTTTGCCGTCTGCGTTCTTTTCTTCAATTCCCAAAAGCTCGATAAACGCTCCGCGCGTGCCTGAGCCTTCCTCGCGGGTAAGCACCGAAATTGTATCGTTGATGCTGCTGCCGTTGTTTCCGCAGCCTGCGAGCGCGCATACCATTAAAAGCGCCGCTAAACCGAGACTTAAAATCTTTTTCATTTTTTCTTTCTCCTTTTCTCTTGTATGCCCTTATTATATACGGGTATTGTTAAGTCTGTAATCACGGTTATGTTAAATTCGGGTTAAATTTATTTTTTCGCGGTCACTTTAATATATGTATAAATAGGAATATAAAAAAGCCGACGTTTTGAAACGTCGGCTCAGTCTGTCGAATAACCCTAAATTCCAAGCGATATTTAGGGTTATGAGTTTTGTTTTAGCAAAAAATGTATATAGCCTAA